>ERZ791884.475-NODE-475-length-40906-cov-9.088811_pt1 | contig 40906 bp, 35 predicted proteins | sample MGYA00509941_ERZ791884 | MGnify/ENA primary metagenome ERZ791884 (study PRJEB30046, sample SAMN00792095) | human gut metagenome | study: EMG produced TPA metagenomics assembly of the A metagenome-wide association study of gut microbiota in type 2... | reverse complement strand
TCTTCAATGGCTCTTTAGAGCCGGCTAGTACCACAGGCTTATAGCCGCAGAGGAATCCACCAGCTGAGCTGGTGGTCATGATTTTTTTAGGGTATTACGTTGAGTTTATGAAAAAATAAGAATTGATTTATGGTGTTGCAGAGGAAATATGTTATAATTAACATATCCTAAAAATGAGACAATTCAAGGATAGAATTGGAGGTTTGTGTATGCAAAAGAATGGTAAAAAGCTGTTAGCATGGATGTTAGCAGCAAGCATGGTATTTTCTTTTTCTATGTCAACTCAGGCAGCAAAGAAAAAGCCTGCTTTATCAAAGAAAAAAGCGGTAATAACTGTGGGGAAAATCTTAACGCTTAAGGTTAAAAATATAAGCAAGAAGACAAAAGTAACATGGAAGAGCAAAAACAAGAAAATTGCGACAGTTTCCAAGAAAGGAAAAGTGAAAGCGAAAAAGGCGGGGACAACGAAGATTACAGCACGTTTCCGTTATCAGGGCAAGAAGTATGTAAAAACCTGCAAGGTTACGGTGAAAAAGAAAAAGACAGTAGTTGTGACTAATGCACCGACAAAAGTACCAACCAAAGCACCGACGCAGAAACCGGCAGTGACACCGACTGCAACCCCAACGCAGAAACCGGGCACACCGACTGTAACACCGACGCAGAAGCCGGTAGTGACACCGACTGCAACCCCAACGCAGAAACCGGGCACACCGACTGTAACACCGACGCAGAAGCCGGTGACACCAACTGTAACACCAACGACAGAGCCGGCGGAGCCTACTGCGACTGCAACAAATGAGCCGGCAGGACCTACGGTTACACCGACGGCAGACCCGGATGAGCCAACTGCAACCCCAACAGCAGAACCGACGAGGGTTCCGGGCACCCCGATTCCGGTAACGGATCCGACGAAGGCGTTGCTTTTGGATTTTGAAGATGGTACCAATCAATATGTGACCGGACGTCAGGGCGAAGAAGAGCTGACTGTTGTAGAGGGCGGTTATAATGACAACTATTGTTTGAAAGTTTCCAACCGTGTGAAAAACTGGGCCGGACCGACGATTGATATCACTCACAATGTGACTGATTTTACAACGTACAAGATTGAGGCTTATGTAAAGCAGACAACGGGCAGCAACAAGACGATAAACTGCATGTGGGAGTCGATGGACTATGCGGGAGCGATGGCTTATACAACCGTGCAGAATGTAGTTGCGCCGAATGGCACATGGACAAAAGTGGACGCAACGGTTGTGGCACCGGGTGATGTAAGTAAATTGTCACTTTATTTTGAAATGGCAAATTATTCAAATGATTTTTATGTAGACAATATTTCTATTACGGAGAAGCATTTGGATATGGATGCAGTTCTTGCTGCACCGAGTCTGAAAGAGGCATATGCAAACCGCTTCCCGATGGGATGTGCAGTTTATAGCTATAATTTGCAGAATCCGGAGATTTTATCATTTATTAAACATCATTACAGTACGGTTACATTTGCAGATGAGCTGAAACCGGAGAATCTTTTGAACGAAGAGGCAACAAAAGCATCGGAAGATGGCATGCCGGTTATTAATACAGATGTGATTGATAAATGTTTATCTCTTGCTCAGGAAAATGATTTAAGTGTGCGTTTCCATACGCTTGTCTGGTATTCGCAGACACCGGATTGGTATTTCTGTAAGAATTACACACCGGAGTATGATGGTACGGGAACAGCTAAGAAAAACATTACAAATCTTGTTGACAAAGAGACGATGCTTGCTCGAATTGAAAGTTATGTTAAGCAGGTTATTACCTATGCAGAGACTAATTATCCGGGCGTTGTATATGCTTACGATGTAGTAAATGAGGTGATTGACAGCAATGGCTGTAAATTACGGACAGTAAGTTCAAGTTTGTATGGTGCTATTTTTACAGACGATGACAATACTTATATTACAAAGTCTTTTGAATATGCGAGAGAAGCTGAAAAAGCAGCAAATTCATCGGCAAAATTGTTCTACAATGATTTTGTCGGACTGGCATCGCCGGGACAGATGAAGGCAGTTGTGAAATATCTTGCAGATGCAAAAGATGCCGGAAATATTGATGGTCTTGGCATGCAGGCACATCAGACTAATCTTGGTGTGACAGATGGTGATAATATTAAAAATGCACTGAAATTATTCCAGCAAAATGGCTATGAGGTGCAGATTACTGAGCTTGATTTTGCAAGTAAGGATAATTCAGAGGCGGGTAATGAGACACTGGCAGCAGCATACCAGAAGTTCATGAATATTATATTACAGCGAATGGATGATACAACTGCTCCGGTAAATGTAAGTAATGTTACATTCTGGAATCTGACAGATTTGGATACTTGGCTGAATAGTTTTTACAGTGATGGAAGTACCTATTATCCATCACTATTTGATGAAAATTATCTGCCGAAAAAAGCGTTTACGGCATTGATTAATCTTGTAAATGGAGTTGTAGAGCCAACGGCAACGCCGACTGTGGCACCAACGGCAACTCCAACTGCGACTCCGACGGCAACTCCAACGGCAACACCAACCGTTGACCCAGATGCCACGCCAACACCAACGCCGGTTATCACACCGACTCCGGAGCCAACGGCTGAACCGGAACCGGCAGAGACAAAAGAATTGGATTTGGCGGAAGGAAATATTGTAATCAGTGCGACAGGATATACAATTGGCGATGCAGAAGAAACTGCATTTAACGGAAATTACACGATTTCCAGTACAGCACAATCGGCAACAGCATATTATATTTTAGTAACGGGCGGTACTCACACAATTACGTTAAATGATCTTGTTTGTACATCGAGTGAGTCAAGTCCAATTAAATTAAGTGGTGATGCTAAGGTAAATCTTATCTTAGTTGGAACATCCGCATTGACCGGTTCCGGCTATCATGCAGGAATCGAGGTTCCGTCGGGTTGTGAACTGACGATATCCGGTGATGGCCAATTGACGGCATTAGGCGGTAACGAATCGGCAGGAATTGGTGCTACATCAGATGGTAAGACATCTAGCACATTAGGACGTATTATTATCAGGAGCGGTACGATTATAGCCTGCAATACAGGAAGAAATGCTGCAGGAATCGGTGAATCACGATACGCTAAAGGCGGTGGAGAAATTTACATCTACGGTGGCAATATTTATGCGACATCTTCCGGTAACGGAGCCGGAGTTGGTGGCGGTGGTACGGCAGATGCCTCAGCCAAAACGATGAAGATTGGAATCTATGGCGGTATCATTTCCGCAGGCGGCAGTACTTATGCAATTGGAGATGGAAAGAGCCAGAGCATTTGTGAAGTAACAGTAACCGGTGGTGCCTGCTATAGTACGAACAGTGGTAAGACGATGTTTGGATCAACATGGGAAAACGAAGATACTTATGTTGGTACGGAGATTGACACAACAAATCTTTCCGGTATTCAGTCAGTGACGATTGATGGGGTAGACCAGGGAATCAGCAGTTTCTTTATTACTGCACAAGCTGGTACTGTGAACAAGAGATTGAAACTGAATCTGTATGTGGAAAAGGGAGTATCTCATACGATTGTGGTAACGGATACAAACGGTGAGGCACATGAGTATATGGTTAACGCTTAATCTATAATAAAAAAAGGAGTTCATTCGTTCGAGACAAGATAATGCTTTGTATTATAGTCTTTTACGGATGAACTTCTTTTTTTGCTCTATTGACAGATGATGTTTCCTAAAAATGAGACAATAAAAATCTTGAATCTTCCCCCCTTTTTTGCTATTCTAAAAACAGTTTAATCCACAAAGGAGAGGGAGGCGAGGCATTTATGTTTCTCAAACAATTTGCAGAATTCAATTCGATTTGTATACAGTGCCATGACAGTCCGGATGCGGACGCGATGGGGGCTGCGTTTGGTTTGTATGCGTATTTTATGAATCTGGGTAAAAAGGTAAATTTGATTTATGCAGGGGAACATCAAATTACAAAGCCATCGCTGAAATTGATGGTGGAGCACCTTGGTATTCCGATTCGATATGTGAATGAAATGCCGGAACATGATATTTTGATTACCGTGGACTGCCAGTATGAGGGTGGTAATATTACATCGATGCCGGTGAAAAAAGTGGCGATGGTTGATCATCATCCGATTTGTGTAGAAACGGATGAATGGTGTTTTATTTTCCCGGAATTCGGAAGTTGTTGTACCGTGGTCTGGGAACTGCTTTTGGAGGCGGGGTATCCGGTGAATGCGAACTGGCAGGTGGCAACGGCGTTGTATTATGGTTTGTATAGTGATACCAGCAGTTTGTCTGAAATTTATTATCCGGCAGACAGACAGATGCGTGATTCTCTGCAGATTAACAGAGAGTGTCTCGATGAAATGATTCATGCGAATTTACAGCGTCAGGATTTGGAAATAGCAGGAGAAGCGTTGTCTCACTATTACTATGATGAGGAAAAGCGTTTTGCGCTGCTGCATACAAAACCATGTGATCCAAATCTGCTTGGCGTTATTAGTGATATGGTAAATTGTGTGGCAACTGTTGACTGCTGTGTGGTATATAATGAAACGCCGATTGGATATAAAATGTCGGTACGAAGTGCGAAAAAAAATCTGCCGGCGAGTGATTTGGCGGAAAAAGTCAGCTGTGGAATTGGTGCTGGCGGCGGACACGCGAATAAAGCGGGCGGCATGTTGATGAAACACATGCTCGCCACACAGTATCCGGGGGAAGATGTAAAAGAAATTCTCATTCAGCGAATCCGTGAGTTTATCCGTGAAGCCGCTTGCTGATTTCCATGAGGGGAATCGGCATCAGAGATAAAATACCTACGACAACCCATTCGCGCAGATTAAGTGACTGCGTATGGAAAATAGGCTGGAGAACAGGCATACAGATGACCAGACATTGCAGGACAATGCAGAACAATACACTAAATAAAAGTTTTTTGTTCCCAAGAATCCCCGTCTCTAACAGCGAGTGCTCGCTTCTCATATTAAACGAGTGAACTAACTGCGATAAAGAAAGTACGGCAAAGCACATGGTGGAATTGCCGCTTGTATAGGCAAAAAGTGCTAAGGAGCCGATGAACATACCTTCTAAAACCATCTGAAAGACGGTATCAAAGTGAAAGATGCTTTCATTTTTCGATAATGGCGGACGGTTCATGCTGTCCGGATCCGGTGGTTCAACACCAAGACAAAGCGCCGGAAAAGAATCCGTCACGAGATTAATAAACAACAGTTGTACCGGTAAAAGTGGTGCAGACAGCCCGAAAAAGATAGCAACAAAAATCGTCATGATTTCCCCGATGTTACAAGACAAGAGGAAATGTATGGCTTTTTTTATGTTATCGTAAATACCGCGCCCTTCTCGGACGGCACTTACAATAGTGGAAAAATTATCATCCATTAAGATAATGTCAGATGCATTTTTGGCAACATCGGTTCCGGTGCGTCCCATGGCACAGCCGATATCCGCTGCTTTTAGGGCAGGGGCATCATTGACACCGTCGCCGGTCATGGCAACGACATTTCCCATCGCCTGATACCCTTTTACGAGACGTACTTTGTGGGCTGGAGATACACGGGCAAAGACATGATATTTTTTGAGCGCCGCCGGAAGTGAACGGTCGCTGATGGCATCTAAGTCGGCTCCCGTAATGACCTCATCTTTTGTCTGGCAGATGCCAAGTTCCTTGCCAATCGCCGCAGCGGTATTTTTATGGTCGCCGGTAATCATAATCGGACGAATTCCGGCGTGCTGGCAGCTTTTAACAGCGGCGTAAGCTTCCGGGCGGGGTGGGTCAATCAAACCTGCCATCCCAAGGAAAACCAAATGGGATTCTAAGGAATTGTTGTCTGGGCGGCTTTTGTGCAGACAAAAACCGAGAGCAATGACGCGAAGTGCATTGGCGGTGTAATTTTCAATTTGTTCATTTAACCTGTGCCGCATCGTATGTGTCAGCGGACGTGTGCTGCCATCTTTATCGAGATACGAGTGACAGTTGGCAAGGATAAATTCAGGAGCTCCCTTAGTTATTGCTAAATATCCATTGGGTGTCCGGTGCAGCGTTGTCATCCGCTTGCGGGTTGAGTCAAAAGGGATTTCTTCAATAACCGGAAATTCTTTTCGTACTTCCGTATAAATAAGTCCGCTTGATGCACCGTAATGAATCAGTGCATGTTCGAGTGGACCGGATTGGTTGTTGCAAAGCAGAAAATAACGAAGTAAGGTTTTTTCATTTTCGGTGCTGTATATATTCCGAACTGTCATGCGGTTCTGGGTAAGCGTGCCGGTTTTGTCAGAACAGATAACAGAAGCACTGCCTAGTGTTTCCACGGCAGGAAGATGGCGGATAACGGCACACTGTTTTGCCATGCGCTCGACGCCAAGGCTTAGCATGATGGTGACAAGAGCAGGCAGGCTTTCCGGAATGGCTGCGACGCCAAGACTGACGGAAGTCATAAACATATCAAAAACCGGCTGGTTTTTCTGCAATCCCAGAAAAAATAGAATGGCACAAATAATCAGGGCCAGGATGCCAAGCACTTTTCCTGTATGATTGAGGCGTCTGGTAAGAGGTGTCTGCGGTGCCTGTTCGTGTGAAAGCATACCGGCGATTTTCCCAATTTGCGTATTCATACCGGTTTCCGTAACACAGAACAGCCCATTTCCGGTCGTAATCATTGTGCCCGAAAATACCATATTGAGCTGGTCGCCGAGTGAAAGATTTTCCATATGCAGCGAGTCGGAAGTTTTTTCGATGCTTCCCGTTTCGCCGGTAAGGGCGGATTCATTTGCCGACAGATTGTGTGTAAGGAGAAGTCTGCCATCGGCGGGAACAAGACAGCCGGTGTCAAGATAGACTAAATCTCCCGGTACAAGTTCCGGAGAAGATATGGTCTGGCGTTTTCCATCTCTTAGTACCTGACATTGTGGCGTTTGCAGAGAACGAAGGTGAGCCAGCGAATGTTCTGCCTTTTTCTCCTGATAAATGCCAAGCAGAGCATTTAGTATAACGATTGCCAGAATGATTAAAGGGTCGGTCAGATTCATTTCTCCCTGTGCATAAGAAGCAAAAAAAGAAATGCCGGCAGCTGCCAGTAAAGTAAGAATCATAAAATCTTTAAACTGCGCGGCAAACTGACGGAAAAATCCGGGACCTTTTTCGCTTTGCAATTCATTTTTTCCATAATGTCTCTGGCGTTTGATAACTTCTTTTTGGGATAAGCCCCGGTCTTTGAAACGGTTGAGTTTATCCATTACTTCCTGTGATTCCATTTGATACCAGTTCATACTTACCTCCAAAATATTTGACTGTTTTTGTCGAAAGGACTCTCCTCTTTTCCCTTATTTGCATAAAATAGAATAAGGAAGTGGCAGGAGGAGCTTGTGTTTGTTGTTTGCTTATTGGCGTTGTCGGTGAGCCTTGACACGCTGGGGATTGGTATGGCATATGCAATGTCGGGCATTTGCATACCCAAACGAATCCGATTATTTATTGCGTTATTAAATGGCGTGCTGACAGCGGTTGCACTTTTTGCGGGTTCGACATGCCTTGCGGGGCTGCCGGAACCTTGTTTTCGCCTTATTGGCGGTGGGATTTTGATTTTGCTTGGCGCAAAAACGTGCATCCGTGTGTTGCAAAACAAAGGGGAAGTACAGTATGACAAAGATAATTCCCGAAGCATTGATATAAAAGAAGGCAGTGCGTTGGGAAGTGCCCTTGCGCTTGATTCGGTGAGTGCAGCACTTAGTCTGGTCGGTCAGGGAACCATAATCTGGTTATTTCCTGTATGTACCGCTTTTTTATGTGGAGCCTTTTTGTGGATTGGCGGGCAGAGGATATACCACGTGCGCCGTCTAAACGGAATCAGTGGCATACTTCTTATTCTTCTTGGTTTGTTTCGCGTGCTGCCCGTTTTTTTCTAATAGCATTGAGGGCGAAAATTACTAATAGGACAATACCTGTATAAAAAATAACATGCTTGTATTTATCAAAATAATGAAAGAACAAATCTTTGTATTGATAAAAATAATAACCAAGACCGGTTAATACCGTGTTCCATGTAACAATGCCGATGGCAGAATACAAAAGATAACGGCTGATATTCTGTCCCATGGCACCCGCGACAAAGCCGATATAGGTGCGGCACAGAGGAATCACGCGGCTGACTAGAACGGCACTTTTTTCGTGATTGCCAAAGACACGGTAGGAGGTTAGGATTGGTTTCTCCATAGAAGAAAAGCGTTTCATAATGCGTTCCAACAGTGGAGAACCGCCAAACCTGCCAATGCCATACGGAATCAGTGCCCCAATCAGTCCTGCTCCCGTTGCCAAAAGGACAAGATATGGAAAAAACAACCCCTGCCCGGCAGCCATACCCCCCGCCAATGGCAGAATAATCTCACTCGAAACAGGAAAACAGGCATATTCCAACATAATCAGCACAAACATAGCCCAAATGCCATAGCTCTGTAAAAACGACTCAATCCAATCCATTCATCATGACCTCAGTATGATTGTTACAGTGTATGAGGTGATAGTCGGAATTATGCGCTAGATTTGGTAGATATGAATGCAATTTATTAAATGTTTATATGGCTAGAGAATGTCGGTTAAACTGGTATAATTCATAATCACTTGAGTTTCCGTAGAGATTTTTTTATCTATTCAGACGACCAGTTTAAGGCAGAGTTGAAGGTATCTCGGACGTTTGGGTCTGAACCATAGTCTGACGCCTTCTTTTGCATATGAGAGTATGCCACGGATGTCTTTCGCCAGTCGATAATAGCAGAAGAATGTACTTTAGAAAAGATACTAATCGGATGATTACTGGTAGTAAGGACACAGGATTCTGTTACATGGTAGCCTTTTTTATAAACATTTTTAGCAGATGTGCTTTCCGAATCATCCCGTACGATGCCAAGTGATTAAATTTGTAACCGCCCGTTTCAATGTATAAGTATTTGTTGTATAATAAATTATAGGGAGTCCTACTCCTTTTTGTTTAGTACGATTTTTTTGTGGTAAATTAATTTTACATCAAAAAGGAAGAAGATTCCTATGGTTTGGTGATTTTTTGAAAGTTGCTTATTACTACATATGGAAAATGATGCACTTGTGTATAAAACTGCGGAAACTCAAGGGGATTTATATTGCAAAAGAAATGTAAATGTAATATTATTATGTGGATATGAATATACGCGAAAAATACAAGGACCATTATGGGAATAAATATATAGTCTGGAGGTTGAAATAATGGGTGAAGTTATTAGAATTAAAAATGCTAACGAGTTAGAGAAAGTTAGTGGAGAAAATGAATTAGTAGAACTTACAGTTGATCTACTAACGGATGTTAGGACATCAACTAATAATCAAAAGATGTTAAGCGTTCCTATTGCTGAATTGGCAACGCTTGGTGCTGGAGTATCTTCATTAATTCCAGCATTTAACACTGTGACTCAAACATCGACAATCGCAACAGGAGGTTTGTTTAGAATTGCAAATGCGGCAGCAGGTGATACATTAAAGATGGCTAAAAATGGAAATGCCTGGGGTGCTATGAAAACAGCAACGGGCGGTTCAAAGATGGTGCAGCTTGCTGAAACAGGTCCGTTATCTGCTACAACTCAATCCGTAGCAGCATTTAATCCTGCAACAATGATGATGGCCGTTGCGTTGTATTCAATTGAAAAGGATATAGCGGAGATTGCTGAAACGCAGAAGAAGATACTTACATTTTTGGAAGTTGAAAACGAATCACAGATTGAAGCGGATGTTGAAACGCTAATGGGAATCGTTACAAACTATAAATATAACTGGGATAATGAATTATCGGTATCTAGCAGCCATCAGTCAATAATGGATATTCAGAATCGTGCTCGTAAAAATATGATTGCTTATCAAAAGAGAGTAAATGAGGTTGTATCGTCGAAGCAGTTTGTGGTTAATCAGAGTAAAGCTAATTCGACGTTATCTGATTTAGAGAAGAAGTTTAAGTATTATCGATTATCTTTGTATACATTCTCGCTTGCATCTTTAATGGAAATTATGTTAAGCGGAAATTTCAAGGAAGAATACATTGCAAAAATACGAGATGACATAAAAACGGTGTCGGATACATACAGAGACCAGTTTGGGAAGGCTTCCCTTTATTTGGAAAAGCTTGGTGCTGTTGGTGTGGAAGCGAACATTGTAAAAGGAATTGGAACTGCAGGAAAAGCGGTAGGTAAGTTTATTGGTAGTATTCCTTTAGTTAAAGAAGGACAGGTTGATGAGTTCCTGCAGGATAAAGGAGCACATCTGAAAGAAAAGTCAGTAGGAATGGAGAAGAAAGTAGTAAAAGCTTTTGCTGTTCTAGCCAATCCGGGGACAGGAGTGCTTGTTGAGAAGATGGAAGATATGATACAGATTTACAATCATACATCGCAGATCTGTTTTGATAATGAAAAGATTTACTTATTAGCATAATGAGGGGGGAGATATTTGAATGACGAGCTTGTGGCAAATGTTTGCTGCCAGTTCCTTTGGATTCCAATAATTCCGTAGAAAAACTTTGTGACTTGTGGGTTTGAGTACGTCGGTATGTGGCACTGGTAGTTACAGTTCCCATACCGTTACGCACTCAACTAGTGAGAACGCCCACGAGACACAAAGTTTTTCTACGGAATTACAGAAAACAAAAAAAGTGCCAACGAACATTTGTCACAAACCTCTCCTATCACAGTCACAAACCTCTCCTATCACAGTCCTTGACAAAGGATTTTAGTGTTGGTATTATAAAATAGTATGCTTGCGTACATTTTGACACAAATAGGAGGTAGTTTTGAAGAAGAAAATCAGCTTATTCGTTTTGTTGTTTCTCTTAGTATTGACAGCGAATTTTCAGACAACAAATGCGGCAGCAAAGAAAAACATATATAAGATAAAAGTAAACAAATTAAAGAATACGGTGACGGTATACCGTCATACGAAAAAAGGAAAGTACAAACCATATAAAGCATTTGTCTGTTCATCGGGCAAAGCGACACCGGTCGGCACTTTTTCTTTGAGAGAAAAATATCGGTGGCATGCACTGCTGGGACCGTCTTACGGTCAGTACTGTACAAGAATTTATGGAGGCTTTTTGTTTCATTCGGTATGGTATTATCAGCCAAAGAAAAATACACAGTCCTATGCTCAGTTTAATCGGTTGGGAACGATGGCATCTCATGGATGTATCCGATTGACGGTGGCAGACAGCAAATGGATTTATGATAATTGCCCATCCGGCACAAAAGTAGTAATTTACAATTCGCCAAAGGCAGGACCGCTTGGCAAGCCGAAGGCACAGAAGTTATCCGGGCATATGGGATGGGATCCGACTGATCCGGATATTCATAATCCATATTTGATTAAGGTAAAGAGTATCAAGCTGAGTACTACGAAAAAGACATTGGAAATTGGTGGTAAAAAGAAGGATGCTAAGTTTACGATTCGGGTAAAAAAGATTTTACCGAAAAAAGCGATGATCAAGAAGATGAAATACACTTCTTCCAATAAAAAGATTGCAACTGTCAATCAAAAAGGTGTCGTAAAAGCAAAGAAAAAGGGAACTTGTAAAATTTTTGTGGAGACAACCGATGGCAGTAAAATAAAAAAGGTATGTAAGATTACAGTGAAGCAGGTGGAAAAGAAACCGGTTGTTGTGCCAACACCGACACCGGCAGTTACACCGACGCCAACACCGACCCTTACACCAACGCCGTCACAAACGGCAGAACCAACACCGACATCAACGCCGGAATCGGCATTAAATGAGTGACAATAAGAAAAGAGGTAAAAAAATGAGTCAGAGTTACAATCCAAAAGAAATTGAAAAAAAATGGCAGAAAGTCTGGGAAGACGAAAAAGCTTTTCAGGCAACTAATGATTTCAGCAAGCCCAAATATTATGCCCTTGTTGAATTTCCATATCCATCCGGACAGGGACTTCATGTAGGACATCCGCGTCCGTATACGGCACTTGATATCGTAGCACGTAAAAGAAGAATGCAGGGCTACAACGTACTTTATCCGATGGGATGGGATGCGTTTGGTCTTCCGACAGAAAACTATGCAATTAAAAATAAAGTACATCCAAAGGAAGTAACGAAGAAGAATGTTGCAAGATTTAAAGCACAGCTTCAGGCACTTGGCTATTCCTTTGACTGGGATCGCGAAATTAACACAACAGATCCAAATTACTACAAATGGACCCAGTGGATTTTCCTGAAATTATTCAAAGCAGGACTTGCTTACAAGACAGAGATGCCGATTAACTGGTGTACTTCCTGTAAATGCGGTCTTGCCAATGAGGAAGTTGTAAACGGTGTGTGTGAGCGCTGTGGAAGTCCGGTTATCCGTAAGGTAAAGAGCCAGTGGATGCTTAAAATCACGGCATATGCAGATAAATTGATTGATGATTTGGATGGACTTGACTATATTGAGAGAGTCAAAGTTTCACAGAAAAACTGGATTGGACGTTCTCATGGTGCAGAAGTAGACTTCCAGATTAAAGATAAAGAAGAAAAACTCCGCATTTACACGACACGTCCGGATACTTTGTTTGGTGTAACTTACATGGTAGTATCTCCGGAACATCCATATCTGGATAAGTACAAAGATGAGATTAAAAACTGGGATGAGATTGTAGCCTACCGTGAGATGGCAGCAAGAAAATCCGATTTTGAGAGAACCGAGTTAGCAAAAGATAAAACAGGTGTAGCAATTGACGGACTTTTGGCAATTAATCCGGTAAATGGTGAGGAAATTCCAATCTGGGTATCCGATTATGTATTGATGAGCTACGGAACAGGAGCGATTATGGCGGTACCGGCACATGATACCCGTGACTGGGAATTTGCCAAGAAATTCAATTTGCCGATTCATGAAGTAATTGAAGGCGGTGACGTGGAAAAAGAGGCCTTCACGGATGTTGCTACGGGAACTCTTGTGAATTCCGGATTTTTAACCGGTAAATCTGTAGAAGAGGCAAAGAAAGAAATTATTGCCTGGTTAGAGGATAAGAAAGTGGGAACGGCAAAGAAAAACTTCAAACTGCGTGACTGGGTATTTTCCAGACAGCGTTACTGGGGTGAGCCGATTCCGATTGTAAAATGTGAAAAATGTGGTTATGTACCGATTCCTGAAGAAGAACTTCCGCTTCGTCTGCCGGAGGTAGACAACTATGAACCAACGGATAACGGGGAATCTCCAATCTCCAAAATCCGTTCCTGGGTTGAGACAACTTGTCCATGCTGTGGCGGAAAAGCAGAGCGTGAGACAGATACAATGCCTCAGTGGGCTGGTTCTTCGTGGTACTTCCTGCGTTATATTGACCCAACAAATGATGAGGCACTTGCCAGCAAAGAGGCATTGAAATACTGGCTGCCGGTTGACTGGTACAATGGTGGTATGGAGCATACGACCCTTCACCTTTTGTATTCCCGTTTCTGGCATAAGTTCTTATATGATCAGGGCGTAGTACCAACCAAAGAGCCATATCAGAAGAGAACATCCCATGGTATGATTCTTGGTGAAAATGGCGAGAAGATGAGTAAATCCCGCGGTAATGTTGTAAACCCGGATGATATTGTAAATGTATACGGTGCTGATACACTCCGTACCTACGAAATGTTTATTGGTACGTTTGATGCCGCTGCTGCCTGGTCAGAAGATGGAGTAAAAGGCTGCCGCCGTTTCTTAGAGCGTGTATGGAAGTTAAAAGATATGGTGACAGATGAAGAAGGCTATTCCGCTGACTTGGAGACAAAAATGCATCAGACCATTAAGAAAGTAAGTAACGATTTTGAAACCTTGAAGTACAATACAGCAATTGCTGCCATGATGGCATTGATTAATGACTTCTACAAAAAAGGTTCCGTTACAAGAGACGAGTTTAAGACACTTCTTGTACTTTTGAATCCGGTTGCACCACATATTACAGAGGAATTGTGGGCTGAGAAAAATTACGGTGGTTATTTGTTCCAGACAAGCTGGCCGGAATTTGATGAGGCAAAAACGGTAGAGGCTGTACAGGAAATTGGTGTACAGGTCAACGGTAAAGTACGTGCGACCGTTAAAATTGCCATTGATGCAGCGAAAGAAGATGCGTTGGCTGCCGGACGGGAAGCGATTGCTGATAAACTTGCCGGTAAACAGATTGTAAAAGAAATTTATGTACCGGGACGTATTTTGAATTTCGTTGTAAAATAAGTAATTGCAAATAATTTGGAGGTGCAAAAAATGCCTAAGGTAAGTGTCATAATTCCTTATTTCAAAGGACAGGCATATTTGGAAGAATGTGTTCAGAGTATCGAAGAACAAAAGATAGAAGACTTAGAAATTATTGTTGTCAATGATAAAGACGGTCATGAAGTGCCGGATTCCGTAAAAGAGAATCCGCACGTCAAAGTATTTTTGGCAATGGATGAATTGCCGGAAGACGTCATTCGGGCTAATGAGGAGACGGCAGCAGCGTGGCGCGAGCAGAAAATCCACGAGAGAGTGGAGAAACGCTTAGATAGCGCAGAACGCCGCCGCGAGCAGGCCCGGGAAATGGAGAAAAAAGGAGATTCCATCAGCCTCTACACAGATAAAGAACTGCATCCGAGTGAGGAAGATTTGCTCGATGAGTATGAAGAAAAAATCGGACAGGTATATCCGTTTGGTGTTTCTTTCTGCCGTAACATCGGTTTAGAGAAAGCGACAGGAGAGTACGTTTATTTCATTGACTGTGACGATTACCTGATGGATGGGGCACTGAAACGGCTGCTTGATTTGGCAGAAGAGAAACAGGCAGTTATGACAACCGGTAATAAATACAGTTCTTGGTTTAAACCGGTGAATTTTGATTTTGAAAAAGCAAAACAGGAAACTTTTATTGAGGGCGTAAAACCGTTGGAAGGGCAGACGCTCCGCGACCGTTTTGTGGAAATGTATTCGGTGCAGCACTTTTTAATCCGCAGGGATTTTGTGATGGAGCATGAGCTTTCGTTTGATACAACGACACGTTTTTACAGTGATATGACGTTTTGTGTGAAATTGTTGAAACTGGCAGCAGGTAAAATGTGGGTTGATGGTGACAGTCTGTATATCTGGCGTCACCGCAACGACCAGATTCATCTGCCGGCACTCTGCCAGAAAAAGCGTGGACACCGCAGCGGTGAATTTTTGGATGCCTATGATAAATGTTTGCATATTATTAAACCGGAAGATAAAGACCTTCGTTTTGCACTGGACCATTATTTGATGAATTTCTTCTGGCGTAAATATCCGGCACGAATCTTGAGAGAAAATGCGCCGAAGTTTGCGAAAGCAATGGCAAATATGCCGGAATGGAAGAATGTAATTAAAGAGTATGGTATATTCCAGCGTTTGCAGTTGTCAATTACCCGCAAGGGGAAATTGCGTATGGCAAAACCGGTTATGAAGTTCAATAAGTGGCGCAAAAAGAAAAAAGGTTTGATTGGAAGCCGTATTCAGTGGTATCGTGTGCTGGAACGCCACATTTTCAAGAAAATGCCATTGCGGCATGACTGGGTATTTATCGAGAGTTTCTTCGGAAAGAGTTACTCCGACAGCCCGAAATACCTGTATGAATATCTGCAAAAGACCAGAGGGGACAAGTACCGTTATATTTGGGTATTAAATAACAAATCCGAAGCACTTGCAAAAACCGGAAAACATACGAGAGTAAAGATGAATAGTCTTCGTTATGTGTATTACGCATCCCGTTGTGGATATCGTATTTTTAACGTGCGTCAGCCTGCTTGGAATAAAAAGCGTCCGGGTGTTGTTTTCCTGGAAACATGGCATGGTACACCGCTTAAGAAACTGGCATTTGATATGGAGGATATTACATCTGCAAGCCAGAATCATAAGACACTGTTTTATAAGCACGGCCGCGAGTGGAATTATTTGATTTCTGCCAACCGTTTTTCAACGGATGTGTTTGAGCGTGCATTTGTTTATGACAGAGATAAGATTTTGGAATATGGTTATCCGAGAAATGATATTCTATATGCGGATAACAAAGAAGAAATTGCTGCCGAAGTGAAGAAAGAACTTGGTATTCCGGAAGGAAAACGAGTAATTTTGTATGCGCCAACCTGGCGTGATAACCAATTCTATGACCGTGGTAAATATAAGTTTACGCTGGCTCTTGATTTAGGCAGACTGCAAAAAGAATTTGGTGAGGACAGTGTTGTACTTTTGCGTACACATTACTACATTGCCGATATTTTGGACTTGACCGAGTACGAAGGATTTGTTTATAACGGAAGCCAGTACGAAGATGTGTCTCGTCTGTATCTGGCATCGGATATTTGTATTACCGATTATTCTTCTGTATTCTTTGACTTTGCAAACTTAAAGCGTCCGATTTTGTTCTACGCATATGATTTTGATGAGTATGCAGATGAAATCCGAGGCATGTATATGGATATGGAGAAAGAACTTCCGGGTCCGATTCTCCGCACCAACGATGCCGTTGTCGATGCTTTACATCATATGGATGCAATTGAGGAAACTTACAAAGAGCGCTACGAAGAATTTTACGAGAGATTTTGCAGCGTGGATGATGGACATGCTTCTGAGCGCGTGATTGAAAAAGTGTTTGGCGAGCGTGAAAACGGTACATTGGATACGGAGCAGTAAGTAAGCTACAAGGAGGAACAACGTGCGTAAAGGAATTTATCATTTGGTAAAACAGATTGTCGTTTTGTTTTATTACTTAATGTGCAATCTGTGCCCGGTAAAACAAAATCGCATTGTTTTTGACAGCAGCCTTGGAAAAAGTTATTCCGGAAATCCGAAACACATTTACGAATATCTCATGGCAAACGGATATGATTTGAATTGGGATTGTATTTGGTTTTACGAGAATGAAAAGTATAATATTCCGGGGATGAGCAGACAGGTCCGCTATGGGCGTCTGCGCTATCTGTACTACATGGCGACGGCGAAAGTTTGGGTGTTTGATACGAGACAGCCGGAGTTTTTGCTGCGCCGCAAGGGAACCTATTATATTCAGACATGGCACGGAACACCGCTCAAAAAACTGGCACTGGATATGGAAGATGTATTTATGGTGGGTGAGAGCGACATTGATTCCTACAAAGAACATTTTACGAAAAACGTTCATACATGGGATTTTTTGATATCCCAAAATCCGTTTTCCTCGGAGACATTTCGACGGGCATTTGATTTCCACCGAGAAATGTTAGAATACGGATATCCGAGAAATGATATATTGTTCCGGGAGAATACGACAGAGGGAATCCGAAGTTTTAAGAGAAAACTGGGACTTCCGGAGGATAAAAAGATTATTTTGTATGCGCCAACCTGGCGAGATGACGAATTTTCGGAAGATGATAAATACGAGTTCCGTCCACAGATTTCTTTTGAAAAACTGCAAAAAGAACTGGGCGATGAGTACATTATGATTGTCAAATACCATTATCTGATTATGGATGCGATTGACTGGTCGCCGTATGAGGGATTTATTTATCATTTTGACCAGAGCCGCGATATTGCAGAGTTGTTTTTGGTGTCCGATATACTAATTACGGATTATTCTTCCGTAATGTTTGATTATAGTATTTTGAACCGTCCGATGTTTTTCTTTGCTTACGATTTTTATAAATACAAAAATGAACTTCGTGGATTTTATTTCAGTTACAGCAAAGAGATGCCGGGACCGATTTCAACAACGACGGATGAGTTGATTGAGGATATCCACTCGTATGATTATTCGGTTTATGCACAGAGGTATGAAAAGTTCAAGAAAAAATATAATTCCATCGATGATGGCAGGGCGGCAAGCCGTGTTTTACATTTGATGAAGCAGTTGATTCCAAGCAAACGAACAGACGTTTATTATGAGTAATTGCAGCAAAGGAGGCATTTTGCAATGGAAACAATTAAGAGTTTTACCGTGGACCACAAAAGACTTCTGCCGGGAGTTTATGTAAGCAGAAAAGACAGTACCGGACATGATGTGGTAACAACATTTGATATTCGTATGACAAGACCGAATTTTGAGCCGGTGATGAATACGGCTGAGATTCATACGTTAGAGCATCTGGGGGCAACCTTTTTGCGGAATCATGAAGAATGGGGCGATAAGATTATTTATTTTGGTCCGATGGGATGCCGTACCGGTTTTTATCTTTTGCTTGCCGGTGACTATGAATCGGAAGATATTATCTCACTGCTTCGTGAAATGTTTGAGTTTGTCTGTCATTTTGAGGGCGAGATTCCGGGTGCAGCACCGGAGGCGTGTGGCAATTATTTAGACCAGAATCTGCCGATGGCAAAATATCTGGCTGAAAAATATTTAGAACATGTTTTGACTGGAATTACGCCGGATCGTCTGAAATATTAATCAGACCATAGAAAAAAGGAATAGGCTTCGCATCTTGCGCATAGGATATACAGGAAATGTAGTTCGTTTGTTTGAAGGCGGGGTCTGAGATGATGAAATGGGATAGCCGAATGCATAATACAAGAAGTGTACAGGTATTAAAGGTGGCAATCCCATTTTTTGATGTATCGGAGGGAGAGCTCATTGATGTAGAGGGATTGCTTCAGGCAATTCATCCTTTGACCTGTGGCAGAGAGCGGAAGATGATGGATTCTGTGATGTCTTTTTTTCAGATGCGGCATATGATGGATTTGTTTCGCATGATGCGTGAGGTGCAGAAGGCAAATGAGGCATCCGGGGCAGAGGGCACGGAAAATCCATTTGAAATGTTAAAGATGCTTATGCCGGAGGAGAGTCAAAAGGATTTTGAAATGATTTCTTCTATGATGGAAATGATGCAGGCAGCTTCTGTGGAACAGCCCGAACAAGCGGAAAATGAGGGAGAGGAAGAAGAAAATGAGCACATCGATGTTTGACGAGTATGACATTTTTAAAACAATGCATCCGGTAAAATTGCAGGTGATGAAGGAACTGGCTGAGAATATGCAGGGCAAAAGTATGAAAGATGCCGCACCGCTTTTGATGGCGGCAACCACGAAACTGAAAAACCATAATTTATCTTTTTCACCGGAAGAATCGAAAGTTTTGCTTGAAATTCTGACTAGAAACATGAGTCCACAGGAGAAAGCGAAGGTGGAAATGATGAAAAATGTTGTGGCAAGGCAGAAGAAAAAGTAAGAAAGGAAAGATCGAGTCATTCAAGACTTCACGGAAGCGGTTCTTATCGTGTGCCGTGGCTTTACGATGATGAGGCAACAAAAGTATTGCGTCATTTCGTTTTGGTAAAACAAAAACTTTTGCCGTATTTGCTGGAAAAGGCAAAAGAAAACCACGACACCGGAATTCCTCTTGTGCGAGCAATGGTGTTAGAGTTTCCGGGGGACCCGGTGTGTGGTTTCTTAGACCGTCAATATATGCTTGGTGACCGCTATCTGGTGGCCCCTGTCATGGACGAGACCGGTGAAACCAGACAAGGCGCACTTTGGATAACGGAAACGGTTGATTATTTTACGATTCCGCTCTGGGAAAGGGTGACTTCGGATTGAAAGAAAATATCTTTTACCGAAGTGCCAATCCATAAGGAATAGGTACCCTCATTTATCACAAAAGCTTGATTTTTACAGTTATAGGTGGCAAAGTCCTTTTTGCTAAGGCAGAGGGAAACATGTTTTGTTTCCTGTGGGGCGAGTGCCACCTTTTTAAATGCCCTCAATTGTTTTTTTGGCTGCCCTTCTTCCGGAATGCCGACATAGAGCTGTATGGTCTGTGCACCTGCTCTGTTTCCAGTGTTTGTAATCTGGCAGCGGCAGCAAACAGTTTCATCGTCGGTTTTTTCAACGGAAAAATCATGCAAATCAAAGGTTGTGTAACTAAGACCGTATCCAAATGGGAAGAGAACCGGAATTTCTTCGGTTTCATAATAGCGGTAGCCAACCATTAATTTTTCCGTGTATTCCACATGACGCTGACCGGAATTATCCACTGTGCCCGGATAGGATTTGAATTTTTCGGTCGGTGTATCACAAAGGTGAACCGGATAGGTTTCTGCCAAGTGTCCGGACGGATTTACCTCGCCAAAGAGAACTCGTGCTAAAGCAAGTCCGCCATGCATGCCACAGTAGCTTGTCTGAATCAGTGAGTTTACTTTATTAATCCATGGCATTTCAACCGGACCGCCGTTGATCAGTACCACGGTGAGATTTTTACATTTTTCTGTCAAAGCCTCAATCACTTCGTTTTGTCCATATGGAAGTGTCATGTCCGGGCGGTCAAATCCTTCGACGTCATAAGCGTGGTTTAATCCACCGATAAAGATGACTTCATCGTAGGACGGGCAGGCATCCAGTGCCTCTTTCAGATACTTCTCACGTATCGGGCGGATTTCTTTGTCAAACTGTTCTTTTCCGCGGTCTGTTGTATAATCTACATCCAGACTTTCTGCCTGCCAGTCGACTTCACCGGCTACATGTTTTTCGTTATCCACGTAATAACCCGGCAGCCAGTCAATCTGTGCATCACCGCCGAGCACCATACGCATGCCAAGCAGTGGCGAAATATCATAAAGTGCTTTGATTTCCGCACTTCCGCCGCCGGCAGCATGTGTTCTTTTGGCGTTATCGCCGAGGACAAGAATTTTCTTTGTTTCCTTGGAAAGCGGGAGATGTGCCGTGTCATTTTTTAACAGGACAATTCCTTCTTCCGCAATTTGCTGAATGGTCTGCTGATGGTCTTTTGTGTTTGTGCAGCCTTTATTTCTGGTTTTGTCACCGAGCTTAATCCGCTCCATCATTGTTAAAATCCGCTCAATCCGCTTGTCAATTACGGATTCGTCGATTTTTCCGGATTTTACTTTTTCAAGAAGTGGATTTGCTAATTTATAATCGTCAAAATCCGGTGTGACGGACATTTCCATATCAACCCCGTTTAGAGCGGTTTTTTCCGTGTTGTGTACGCCGCCCCAGTCAGAAATTGTAACCCCATCATAGTGCCATAAATCACGCAGAATCTTTTTTAAAAGCGTTGCATTTTCACAGCAAAATTCGCCGTCATATTTATTGTAGGCACCCATCACACTATACGAGCCACCTTCCATTAATGCATCATAAAATGCCGGCAGATATAATTCAAAAAGTGTTTTGTCATCGACTTTGGTATCGACACTTAATCGGTCACACTCCTGATTATTCAGGGCAAAATGTTTCACACAAGCAGCTACATCCTGTGACTGGATTCCCTGCACCAAAGGGGCTGCCATACGTCCGGTAAGGTGTGGATCCTCGCTCATATATTCAAAGTTTCTTCCACACAGAGGAGTCCGTTTGATGTTGATGCCGGGTGCTAAAATGACATCTTTTCCTCGTCCGCGTGCCTCATCCCCTAACACTTCGCCAAATTTACGGGCAAGGTTAGGATTCCACGTGGTGCAAAGACACGTATTACTCGGCAGCCAGCTTACAAAATCCGTTGTATCATCAATTGGTGTCCAACTGTCATTTTCAAATTCCTGACGAACTCCGCTTGGTCCATCCGACATAACAAGCGAAGGAATATTAAGTCGTTTTACTGCACCGGAACGAAAAAGTCCGGCGGCATGAATCATCGCTATTTTTTCTTCCAGAGTGAGTTTGGAAATGATGTTTTCGTGGTTCATGAAATACCTCCTTTTTACTTGTAAAATCGTCCAAAACATCTTGAGATTAGTATAGCATAGGTGGTGGTTTTTTGGAAGTTCCGTAAAATGTCTCAAATAAATTTGCACCGCTTGTGCCGCTTTCGCTTATCAAACACGCAGGGGTATCGGCATGTAAACTACAATTTGCCGAAAGCGTTGCATTTGTTACTTTCATGAGGTTTGATGTTGTGGTAAAATGAGGGGGAATCAGGTGTAGTTTAGTTATACAGAAGGAGAGGGTATTTATGATTGAAAAATGGGATGCATACGATAAATATTTTAATAAGATTGCCGATGGTTCGCTTATAAGAGGAGAAGTTATTCCAGATGGGGTGTATCATTTGGTAGGGGAAATTATTGTGAAACATACGGATGGTACATATTTACTCATGCAGAGGGATTATAAGAAACAATTTGGTGGGAAATGGGAATTGACAGCGGGTGGCTCGGCATTACAGGGAGAATCGCCGTTAGAATGTGCAATTAGAGAGTTAAGAGAAGAGACAGGAATTGTTTGTTCAGACTTAAAAGAGTTAAAAAGGGTTGTTCATGATGGTTACCATTCACTTTTTGTGGAATACTTATGTGTTACCAAATGTGATAAAAATTCTATTGTCTTGCAAGAAGGAGAAACTGTTGATTATAAGTGGGTAAATCGAGAGGATATTTTAAAAATGGGAGAAGATACATTAGCTTCATCAAGGGCGTTAGAATGCATGATGCATGATGAGGTGTAACTATGGCAGAATATAGATATAAAAATTCGGAGGATTTAGACGATGAATAGTAAAGAAAAAGATGAATATGTGAATCAGGCAATGGAGAGAATGACATCGATGGAGCCATATTATTGTAATCCATTTGATAATCCAAAGGAATTGAAGGAAAGAGCAAGTGATTTGCTGAAGCGTTTGAATTCTTTGGGGGATAATACTCAGGAAGAAAAAGAAAGTATTATGCGGCAGTTGTTTGGAACTTACAATAAGCTTGCATTTCCGGGGGATGGTTTTAAGTGCGATTATGGATTTAATATTCATTTTCATGGACTTGCAGTTATCAATTACAACGTGGTGATGTTGGATACTTCACCAATCAACATAGGAGCGGGTGCATTTATTGCTCCCGGTGTGTGTCTGGCGTGTTCCGGACATGCGATTCATCCGTCTCAGAGAAACCGCATGTTGACAAGTGCGCCGATAACGCTTGGAGAAAATGTGTGGCTCGGTGCCAACGTGACGGTTGTAGGCGGTGTTTCAATTGGTGATGGAAGTGTTATTGGAGCAGGCAGTGTAGTGACAAAAGATATTCCTGCAGAAGTGATTGCAGCAGGTTCCCCATGTAAAGTGATACGTGAGATTACTGAAGATGATTTACTTGAGGAAAAACAATAGAAAAATGCCAAAACGCCGAAAAATAAAATGCCAAAACGCCGAAAAATAAATTGCCAAAACGCCGAAAAATGATTTTTATGCTAGAAAATATACAATGATGAGGAGAGGTATCTATGAATATTACCGTATATCTTGGAGCCAGTAAAGGGAACGATAATACACTTGCTAATGCAGTGAGAGAACTTGGTACATGGATTGGAGAAAGTGGAAATTCGCTTGTTTACGGAGGCTCTAAATCCGGGCTGATGGGTGAGATTGCAGAAAGTGTGCTGCGTGCAGGGGGGAAGGTTACCGGTGTGGAACCACAGTTTTTTATTGATGCAGGTTTTTTGTACGAAGATGTTACAAATCTAATTGTGACAAATGACATGTCGGAACGAAAAGCGAAGATGATTGAACTGGGGGATGCTTTTATCGCATTTCCTGGTGGTACCGGTACATTGGAAGAAATCGCGGAAATTATGTCGAAAGTGTCGTTAGGACATTTGGATGCTCCGTGTATTCTTTATAATCTTAACGGTTATTATGACAGTTTAAGGGATTTACTTCGGCATATGATTGAGAAAGATTTATCAACCGAGGAAAGGCAGCAGGGAATTTATTTTGCTGAAAATCTTGAGCAGATTAAGGAGATTCTTTTGAAGGAATAATCAGTAAAAAACATTTGACAATTAAAAAAATTACAAATATAATACTTTATTGAACGAGTAGCAAAATTGCGTAAATCCAGTTTTGCTGCTCTATTTTTTTGCAGAAAAAAAGGAGGATTCACATGACTGAAAATAACAAAATGAGGGAAATGCCGGTTTATAAACTTATGATTCAAATGGGGATTCCAATGATTTTATCGATGGCATTGCAGGCGGTTTATAATATCGTGGACAGTGCTTTTGTTGGCAATATGAAGGAGGGGAGCGAGGCTGCGCTGAATGCGCTTACACTTGTGTTTCCGGTGCAAATGCTTATGGTTGCAATTGCAATTGGAACCGGAGTGGGAACGAATGCGCTTCTTGCAAGAACGCTTGGACAGGGAGATTCTAAAAAGGCGGCAATGGTTGCAGGAAACAGTTTGTTTCTGGGTTTGATTATTTATGTGATTTGTTTTTTGTTTGGAATTTTTGGTGTGAATGCATATATTTCATCACAGACAGCGAATCCGGAAGTGCTTTCTATGGGAACCAGTTACCTTAAAATCTGTTGCGTGCTTTCTTTTGGGATTGTTTTCTTTTCTTTGTTTGAAAAATTACTGCAGGCGACGGGGCGCTCACTGTATTCTACGATTGGTCAGGTGGCAGGTGCGGTAATCAATATCATTCTTGACCCGATTATGATTTATGGTATTGGACCGGTTCCGAAAATGGGTGTGGAGGGAGCCGCTTATGCAACGGTAATTGGACAGATTGCTTCGGCTGTACTGCTGTTTGTTTTTCATATCAAATTAAATAAAGAATTTGAACATGGATTCAAGTATATGAAGCCGGATGGTAAAATTATAAAAGAAATTTATGCAATCGGTCTTCCGGCGATTATTGCACAGGCACTTATGTCCATTATGGTATATGTGATGAATCTGATATTGAAATTTGATGCTTCTGCACAGACTGCATATGGGCTTTTCTATAAAGTGCAGCAATTTGTTTTGTTCCTTGCTTTTGGCTTGAGGGATGCGATTACGCCGATTCTTGCATTTGCTTATGGAATGCGAAGTAAAAAAAGAATTCAGGACGGAATGAAATATGGTATTATTTTTACGATTGGCTTGATGATTTTAGGGATTTTTATTACAGAAGTTTTTCCGGGACAATTTGCTGCCTTGTTTAATGCCGGTTCATCCAGAGAGTATTTTGTTGGAGCCATGAGAATTATTTCCATCAGTTTTCTTTTTGCGGGAATTAATGTTGCATATCAGGGAATTTATCAGGCGTTAGATGGGGGAATGGAATCGCTTGTTATTTCACTTCTCAGGCAGATGATTATTATTTTACCATTAGCAGAAATTTTTTCTATTTTAGTAAAAAATGGGCAGGCTGGGGTGTCACTTATTTGGTGGGCATTTCCGATTACAGAATTTGCAGCATGTTTGTTAGGTTGCGTATTTTTAAGGAGAATCCGAAAAAACAAAGTGGAATCTTTGCAGTGAGGTTAGCGTAAAAAAACTTTCGGAAAAATAAATATTGAAAAAGGCAGCTCCTTTGTATAAAGTTTTAAGTGCCGAAACAAAAAACGCAAAATAGCACGTGCGATTGAACGCTTGACGATGGATGTGCAGTCGGAAGACGATGACTACCTTGATTATTTGATTACCGTTGATATTTTTTCGGAAGGAACCGATATTGTTGAAGTAAATCAAGTAATTATGCTTCGCCCAACTCAATCGCCGATCGTATTTATTCAGCAGTTGGGGCGTGGCCTCCGAAAAGCAGAGGGGAAGGAATATGTTGTAATTCTCGATTTTATTGGAAATTATAAAAATAATTTCATGATTCCAATTGCACTATTCGGAGACAGAAGTTACAATAAAGATAATATCCGAAGATATTTGAGGGAAGGCAGCCGCGTTATTCCCGGTGCAAGTACGATTCATTTTGATTCAATACGCAGGAAATTATTATCATTTTTTGAAAATGATTGATAAGGAGTATAGCGGAGAAATGACGGACAGGGAAGAAGCCTGTCTGGAATTTGTATCCCAGAATCTGGCAAATGGAAGATATAGTAGAACTTGGAATTCGAAGATATAGTGAAGTATCACAAAAAAGAGGATATTGCAAAGAGTACAATGTATGATGACAAAGGAAGATTTCTTTCCATTATGAATTTTCAACTTCAAATGAGTCATCCGGTGAGAGAAGATATTTATCAGTATTTTGTGAATGAATAGAGGTACGATATGAAGACGATACGTGTAGTGGCGGCGGTTATAGAAGCTGTCGATGAACAAGGAAAAGAAATACTTTTTGCTACCCAAAGAGGGGACGGAGATATGAAAGGCAGCTGGGAATTCCTCGGTGGAAAAATTGAGCCGGGAGAAACGCCGCAAGAGGCACTCAAACGAGAAATACAGGAAGAACTTGATACCAAAATCAAGGTGGGAAGTCTTATTGATACATTGAAGCAAAGTAAATTTATAACCCCAGAAAAGGAAGTGTGATATGAGAAAAAAATTAAGTGTATTATTATTGATTTTAGCGTTAATTATGAACCAAGCTGCTCCAATGGCCATTAAGGCGGCGGATGCAGCAGATGAAGTTAAGGTTTATGTGGAAAATGGAGAAGGCAGTCTTACGGAAGGTGACGGAACCGCCCAAAGACCGTATCAAAATATACGTACGGCCTTGAAGCAGATTCAGACGGGACAGACACTTGTACTTGTGGGTGAAGTCTCCTACACCAAATACGAGACGTGCGAAGACGGATCTCCGAAACCATTATTTGTTGATAAAGATATCACGATTGTTGGTTCAGATACGTCAGCAGGTTTGAAAATACGCAGTATGATTCAGCTGGGAGCGGATGTTACGTTTCGTGATATGTGGCTGCAAATGGTGCCGCAGGCAGGAAATGCACGTGGGACAACAATTTATGCGGCGGGACATACGCTGGTGTTGGATGCGGTAGATACGAGAGTAGGAACCAGTACATTGCAGGACGATGTGAGGCCATTGATCAGCGGTGGCGCGTACCAGGGAGAGGAAGGAAAGATGGGAAGCCACACAACGATTAAAGTGGTCAATCCCATATCCCAGACTAAGATAGCTGCAATTTATGCAGGAGATTATTATCGCGATTCCAAACAAGACAAAGTGGATATAGAACTGGATTCCAAATTGGTAGACACGGAGATTCATGCAGCGGGTGCCGATGGTCATACATTGACAGGAAATGTAAATGTTACACTGGGAAAAGATAGTAATGTAACGGATTTTGACAAGACGGATCTGATAGGTGAGTTGAATGTCAATGTGAAAGCGGGGGCTCATATTGATACCTTGTCATTTTCCGGTATCAATAATCTCACGATGGCAGAAAAGTCGCGGATCACGCTTCCTAAGGAGGCGGATTTTAACGTAAATAACGTCTTTTGCGAGAAAAATGCGGTGCTTGATCTCAGACAAATGTCAACGAATCCGAGTGTTGCAAACAATTTTACCGGTGTAACGGTATCCGGCGAGGATCAAACATGTGGCTCCGTTTTGGTTGGAAATGATACTACGCTTGAGATAAAAGGAGAAGTCTATGGTCTAACAAAATTAAACGTAAATGGCTCAGAATATATGACGAGATTTGTGGAGAATCATTGTTACATACAGGCAAAGGCCTCTTCGAGTGGGGATTTTACAATTGAGGGCACGCAGTATACAAATTTTCAATTAAATAAAAAGAAAACCGAAGAAATATATTCCTGGATTATTGGAAAACTGGAAAATGAGGACGCAGATGACTTTTATTGGATTGGAGATGCAGATAAAAAATCTGTGATCAGTCAGCAGGGAAAAGAATATTATTATCCGGTTGAATTTAAAAAGGCAGATGGTACGGTTTATAAGCCAACGTTTGAGGAACTTTTTTATGATTACGATTTGGCATTGACGAAGGAAAACGGGGAAGCGGTTGATTTAGAGGAAGCGGCTTTCTGCAGTTGGGATGAGGAGTGTATTAACGAGGGGCAAAGCCAATATAATCAGGTGATTGTATGTATATACGACTGGGAGAACTGTAAGGGTGAACTGACATTGACGCTGACCCATTCGAAAACCGGCAAGAGTATATCGCGAGTGCTTTTGGTGGGCGCGCAACAGCCGATTCCGACAGTAACCCCAACTATGACCCCAACGCCGACGGCAACGCCAACCGTAGCGCCGACAACAACACCAACGGCAACGCCAACCGTAGCGCCAACAACAACACCAACGCAGGTGCCGACCCCAACGCCGACGGCAACGCCAATCGTAGCGCCGACAACAACACCAACGCAGGTGCCGACGCCGACGGTTCCAACTCCGGCTGCGACAGAAGCACCAAATTCAACACCCGATGCCACACCTGTAATACTTCCAACGCCACCAACGGTAACACCATTGCCGCCAACTAGTGAACCGCGGGCATTTACATTGAACAAGACATCTGTCACATTGTATACAAAAGGGAAAAAAATCATACAGCTTAGTGCTGATACAGAAAGTGTAGTGAAATATACATCTGACAATGAAAAAGTGGCAGCTGTAGATGAAAATGGCCGGGTAACAGCAAAAAAAGCAGGAACTGCTTTGATTACTGCGAGTGCAGATGGTTATCAGAGCACGTGCAGGATTGTTGTAAAGAAACCAACATTTAAAGTGGCGAAAAAGATGATAAAGGTCAAAAAAGGAAAAAAGGCTCGTATTATTGTTAAAGTCCGTCCAACAACGAAAGTTGTGTTTGCTTCCGCGAATAAAAAGATTGCAGCAGTTACCAAAAAGGGAATGCTAAAAGGCATGAAGAAGGGGAAGACAAAAATAAAAGTAAAGTGTTATGGAATAACGAAGACAGTTATTGTTATCGTGAAATAATCCGATATAGGAGGTAGGTATGAACATCCAAATCTTTGGCAGCAAAAAAGACAACGACACAAAAAAAGCACAGCGTTTTTTCAAGGAACGGGGAATCCGGTTTCAATACATTGATCTGCGGGAAAAGACACTAAGCAAAGGCGAATTCCGATCGGTGGCAGCCGTCAATGGCGGACTGGAAGGCATGATTAACAAAGAATGTAAGGACCGGGATGCTCTTGCATTGGTGACGTATATTGCGGAAGAGGATAAATTGGATAAGATACTTGAAAATCCGCAGATTTTAAAAATTCCGATCGTTCGCAATGGCAGACAGGCGACACTGGGATATCAGCCGGATGTGTGGAAGACGTGGGAATAAAGGAGCTGCCTATGAATCAAGATACTTTAAGTATCTCAAGAAAAAGAATATTGGGAAGAATGCTTTTCGTGGAATTCCGAGAAAAGCATCGGTTTATGTGCCGCCCGGAAAAATGAAAAGCTATCGAAAATGGCTGAAAAAAGCAGGATTGAAATGCCAAGGAGGAAAAAAATGGAAAAGATAAGATGGGGAGTTTTAGGAACAGCAGGAATTGCCAGAGATTGCAGCATACCGGGAATGCAGAAGGCAGAAAATTGTGAACGGTATGGAATTGCAGGGCGCAGCTTGAAAAAAGCAGAAGATTATAAAGATATGTTTGGGTTTGAAAAAGCATACGAAGGGTATGAAGCACTTTTGTCAGACCCCAAAGTGCAGGCAGTTTATATTCCGCTTCCAAATAATCTTCATTATGAATGGGTAAAAAAAGCTATTGCAGCAGGAAAGCATGTGCTGTGCGAAAAACCATTGGCGCCGACACCCAAACAAACAGTAGAACTTTTTGAGGCAGCAAAAGAGAAGGGGGTATTTTTAATGGAAGCATATGCCTACCTTCACAGTCCTTTTGTTACAGCACTTAAAAAAGAAATTGAAGAAGGAACAATTGGAGAAATCCGTTATATTGAATCTCAGTTTTTGACTTCATATTATGATAAGAGCAACATTCGTCTGCACAAAGAAAATTATGGGGGTGCAGTTTATGATCTTGGCTGTTATAATACAAGTATGCTGTTAAAACTTTTGGAAGATATGCCATCCCGGGTAAAAGCAATGACACAGTATGATGAAAATGGCGTTGATATATATACAGCTGCATTGTTAAATTATGAAAATGATGTACGTGCATCGATAACATGCGGGATGATTTTTGAAAAAGATAAGCCGCATCGTTATGATAGATTGTATATTCACGGAACAAAAGGCGACATCAAATCCGATACGAAATTTAACCAAGAGGGAAATGCTTCCTATACGTTGATTATTGAAGGAAAAGAGCAGATTCGAAATGTATACTGCCCACATAATTATCAATTAGAAATAGAGCAGCTGGGAAGATGCATAATCGAAGGCGAGACCCCTGTTGTGACAGCTGATTTTTCGATTAAAAATGCAAAAATACTAGATGCTATATTGCAAGAGATCGGTTACTTTGAAAGTAATGTAATGTGAGCACAACGAAATTTCGGCATTTATAAGAGGACACAAAAAAATTAGCACCCACCTGTTGACAGTGCTAACAATTAGTGATATAACATAGTTAACGATAAGGAAAGGGGTTACGAAAAGGAACCCGGATCCGAATCGAAATTTAACAATCGACACTTCAGATTTCTCTGATGGTGCTAATAATACAAAAGTCTAAGTGCCTATGGTGTTTTGCAGGAACCCATATTTCCGACACTTGTTACAAGAAGGAAAGGAGAAATGACTTATGTTAAGACCTAGTATTTTTGGAGAGAGTTTGTTTGATGATTGGATGGATGATTTTCCATTTGGTAAGGAATTTGAGAAGGCTATGTTTCCGGCGAAAGATCCTCTTTATGGAAAACATGCAAAGAACATGATGAAGACAGATGTCCGCGAGACAGATGATGCGTATGAGGTTGACATTGATCTGCCTGGCTTCAAGAAAGATGAAGTAACCGCTGAACTGAATGATGGTTATATTACCATTTCGGCAGCAAAAGGTTTGGACAAAGATGAAAAAGATAAAAAGACCGGTAAGTACATTCGTAAAGAACGTTATGCCGGCAGCATGAGTCGAAGTTTTTACATCGGTGAGGGAATTACCCAGGATGAGATTTCGGCGAAGTATGAAAATGGTATCTTGCAATTGAAGATTCCGAAAAAGACAGACAAAGCAGTTGCTGGTAAAAATTATATCGCAATTGAAGGATAATCATTCAACAAGTCCCCTTCAGAGATCGAGCCATCTGAAGGGGACTTGTTTTTTAGCAAAAACCATTGTAAGATTTGAAACGTACTTTATATTCTTTCATTTGCTGCCCTTCACGGCTTTCTATTTTCGTTGAATTTCCCGTAGGAATCTCATAGTATACTTAAATAAAAATTACAATAATTTACTGGAAATAAATAGATGCCGCAGTGAGAAAAAACTGGCTTGAAAGGATATCCTATGTTACAATGTGGATATAAAAAATGGAGGCAAAGCGCCTTGGCTGTTATGAGGTAACGCTCAATGTGTGGGCCGGAAATACATCGGCAGAAAAATTTTATGAGAAAATGGGATTGAAAACAAAAGAGAGACAGATGGAATATATCTTGTAAGAAGATGGGATTATGAACATCAGTATGACTATTTTAACAGAGAAAGGGGACATCATGGCACTAGAGGAGACGGTTTTGGATGGGGAAAATATGACGAATCTTTTAAAAGCAAATTGGGATATTTCATGTACTTCTTACAGAAAACTTGCGATAGGAACTGCAAATTGTTTTACTGTTAATGATGGCAGTAATACTTATTTTTTGAAAGAATACCAATCGTATATTGAGGATTGCGATATTATCAGGGAAGCAAAAATATTGGAGAAATTGAAAAATTGCGGAATCCCTTCGACAGATTTTATTGAAACAGTTTCGGGAGAAAAAATGGTAAAATACAAAGGACATCGATTCGTATTGCAAAAATACATGAGTGGACAATCTTATGGGTACAATGATTTCCCGGAGGAAATGCTTCCGCAAATGGCGGTTATGCTTGCCAAAATTCATATTGCATTAAAAGATATGGAACTGCCTGTTGATATGGATGCTGTGTGGGTAAATGGTGATGCTGTTTCCAAATATGATAATATATTAGAAGTATTGGAGCAGCATAGGGAAGATTCTTTATATAAACAAATCAAAGAAGATTTATTATATAAGCGTACTGTATTGCAGAAAAATCAAAATATATTTCGGAGATATTTTGAAGGAATAACGTATAGTCCCAGTCACGGCGACTATCAAGGATGTCAGATTATTGGGGAAAATAATCGGATAAAGGCAGTAATTGACTTTACATCGGCAAGAAAACTGCCGGTGGTATGGGAATTAATGAGGTCATTTGTGCAGACATCGCATAATTCAAGAAACAATGCTAAAATTGATTTGCAGGATTTGCGTCATTATGTAAAAGCATACTGTGAGTATTTTCCGTTAAGTGACAAGGATTTAAATGCAATGCCATATGTATATGTGTTTCAATTGCTTCGAAGTACCTATGGTTATAAAGAGTATTTATTGAGCAATTCGGAAGATAGAGAGGGCTTGATTTCTTTTGCTTTTTGGAGAACAAAAATATGTAAAGAGGTGCTTGGACATATTGATGAAATTTAGCACAATTGATAATTGAGGAGGAAAGCATCACTTTACGAAGAACCACTCCGATGTTATAATTGTGGGGAAAATGATATTAAGTGGAACAAGGTTAAGGAGGTGCAGATTGATTTGAAAAGTAATGTTGGACTGCAAGTTATGCCAATAGATGAGTTGATAGAAAGGGTGGCGTCTGTTTGTAAACGATGTGGGGCTGAACATTTGGATTTATTTGGATCATTTGCAACGGGAACTGCCACGGCTAGAAGTGATATTGATTTTGTCGTATACGGTGATGTGGATAGTGAACTTTTAAATCAGATGATTAGCCAGATAGATACCTTGCGAAAAATTGATATTTTTTATTATAATGAAATAAATGATGAATATTTATTGGAGGATATAGAGAATTATGGAAGAAAAATATTTTAATCGCTATCGTTCATTTTGCAGAAGTCTAAGAAATTTAAAGAAGAGTAAATCTGCAGACCCAGCAGCGGAGTTTGTTTTAGAGGGGACCATTCAAAATTATAATTTGACATTTGACTTGGCTTGGAAAGTTATGAAGGATATTTTGGTTAAACAGTTGGGAATAACAGATTTTGCTATTGGGTCTCCAAGAGAAGTTTTACAATCAGCATTTACAAATGGATTAATTAGTGATGATATATGGTTAAAAATGCTAAAAACAAGAAATTTATTAGCACATGATTATGATGGCAAGATAGCAGAGAAAAACTTTCAGGAAATTATTTCAAATTATTATGATGCTTTTGATGGACTTAACGATGTAATTACCAAGTTTTATGATGGTAGTTTGCCATCGATTGATAGCTTCGACTAGTAATTGAATCTATATAATATTTTACAGTTTGGATTTAAGTAACAATAAGATACTTGAATATTTGGACTGTAATTATAGTGTTAAGGTGACAGGGTACACACGAAGGTAAGAAGTGAGAGGGGGATGATATGAACTTTGCATTTAAAGAAAATCAACTTGATTATGAAACATATTACATATTAAGAAAGTCAGTTAAGTGGAATAATTGGAGCAGGGAACAGGCAGAAATTGCTTTGGAAAATTCATATTATACAGTTACTGTTTTTGATAACAAAGTTCCCATTGGAATGGGGAGAGCTGTCGGTGATGGTATTTATTTTATGATTATGGATATTGTTGTTAGGCCTGAATATCAAAGAATGGGAATTGGAAGTACAATTATACATATGCTTTTGGAACATATTGAGAAAAATATGTGTGTTGGAAGTCGTGTTAGTGTACAACTTATATCTGAGCCAGATAAAGAACAGTTTTATATAAAACAGGGATTTAAACTTATTCCACATGAGTACTGCGGACCGGCGTTGAGGAAAGTAATTTATAAAAAAGAATAAGTTTATGCGAATGGAAAAGCAAGAAAAATCATTGACATATATTTTCATACTCAATAAAATATAAACAAATAATACCAGATAAGAGAGGACAAAAAGGTGCAGGAAACCAGATATAAAATCATTCGTATTGACGAAGAAGATTATGGATGTGAGGAACGACCGGATGACTATGTTCCTATGGTAAGTGTTTTGGTAAAAGCAATCGAGCCGGATGACTTTGGCGATTTTCCGGAAAGAATTATAATGATGGAAGATGAAATTATGTATCGCAGAAACCTTGATGAGGGGGACGAAGCGGTAATTGGGCTCGATGGAGGATTGTTTCCGCCGGGGATGTTTTGCAATGAAGTCGATGACGGTGAAAACAATACCAAGGCCGATTTGCAGGGAGAATGGTTAGAAGATTACTTAGACGCTTTGGAGGAAATGGAAGAGTAAGATGAAAATATATCAGCCGGATTATTATGACAAATTTCAGTGTACGGCATCCAAATGTCCAATGACGTGCTGCATGCAGTGGCGTATTGCGGTGGATGACGAAACATTCCATAAGTGGGATGACGAATGGAAAGAGAAAGTAAAGGAAGTTGAAGAAGGGCGCATAATCGAATTGAAAAATGATGGTATGTGTCCATTTCTGAATGAGAAGAAATTGTGCAAAATTGTATTGCGGGATGGTGAGGGGGCAATTTCTGAAACATGCCATACTTTTCCGCGGGAAGAACATGAGTATATTGGGAGAGTTGAGCGTGCATTGACGCCCGGATGCCCGGCTGTACTGGATTTGTTATGGAAGCAGGAGTGTTTTCAGATTCAGAAAAAAGAGGAACAAATGGAAGGAATAGCAGAAGAAATTTATGAGATAAATCCGGTGTTGTTTGAAATCCGGGATTGGTTTCTGGATATTGTAAATACGCGGGAAATTAAATTAAATACCACGCTGGAAATCTGTTTTTTAATTGCGCTGGATTTATACGAATTGGAACAAAAGGGCGTTCTTGAAGATGAATTCCAAAGTTACAAAAACACCACAGATATTTGGAAAATTCAAGATGCAATTGGAGAAAATTACACAATAACAGAAGAACGTCTGGAAGAATATAATTTGCTGTTTTTGGATGTTTCACAGATTTATCGGGAACAAAATATTTATGGAGATTTTCTGGTGCCGCTGGCAGAGGAGGCAGAGAAGATTAATGGTAAAGAAATCGAGTGTTTTAAGACGTATCAGCACAAGATAAAGAAATGGGCAAAAGAGCTTCGGAATCTTTTTGCAGAAGAAATCTCATCAGCTATTATTACGCCAGGAACCGGTCAGGTTTTGGATATTCTTGTGAAATTGGAATGGATGGCAATGGAATATGCTGTGTTGTCACAGGTATTATTTTTGCAGCAGCGAAAAGGAGAATTAACGGATAAAAAAATACAGAAAAGCGTATGTGTTGTATTTCGTATGATGGGTTATGCAGATGACGATATTTGGGAATACATGGAGAATTGTTTTGACAGTGTGATCTGGCCATGGGAGTATTATTCTTTGTTGGTATGATGTTTGCCGTACCATTGAGAAATATACAGATGGATTAATTTTTAATGCACGCATGAATGAAATTATGGAAACATTAAGTGCCGCAAAAACATCGAAAAAAGATGGGAAAGGAAATCGATATGTAGAATTAATGAGAGGTCATGTACCGTTAATAGATGTAGCAGCAACCGCATCTAGAAAGGCATTTCGGAATGCGTTTATAAGATAAAGAAAAACTGAGTTTGGAAGGATTGGTTTGTGACAAATGTTTGCTGCCGGTTCCTTTGTATTCCAGTAATTCCGTAGAAAAACTTTGTGACGAGTGGGTTTTGAGTACGTCGGTATGAGGCACTGGTGGTTTCAGTGCCCATACCGCTACGCACTCAACAAACGGGAGTGCCCACGAGACGCAAAGCTTTTCTACGGAATTACGGAAAACAAAAAAGTGCCAACGAACACTTGACACAAACGATTCACGATTTTGAATTGCATTTATTTTTTATCGTGGTAAAATAGAAACAGGTTTCTTGAACAAGGGAGCCTAATATTATATAGATTGGAGAAAATATGAAAAGATTATTATTTGTGTTAATTATATTAGTTGCATTTTTCTGCCTGCCGGTGAAAGCAGAAGCTGCTGGGAAAGCGCTCCGTATTCCGGGACCGGCGTGCCAAAAAGGAAATGATATTTATTATTGTTATACCATGGGCGGTCTGCGCATGAATTTGATGAAGATAAATAAGAAAACAAATAAGGTTACAAAAATTGTTTCCTACAAAAACAAAGGGAGAGATACGAATGCCTTTGAAAATTTGAATGTGAAGGGCAATGCCATTTATGCAGCAAATGATTTAGTATGTGGAACAGGAGCATCCGATAGTTATATATGCCGGATTGACAGCAAGAAAAAAACGAAAAAATTACTTACCAAGGGAAGAAATCCGGTTTTGATTGGTAAAAAAATATATTTTATTAAGACTGATTATAACAAAGAATACGACAGTGATAAAGATATGGGAATTTATGTTATGAACCTTTCCGGCAAAAAAATAAAGAAGGTCTGTAAAATGCCGGTTTCCGGGCTTTATGAGCTGGGAACCGATGGCAAAAATTTTGTCTATAGTTATTATAACAAAAAAGGGAAATTATCGCTTCGCTATATGACGAAAAAGGGCAAAAAACTGGGTGCTTATAAAAAAACGGAGTCATCTTTTTGCAGTCCGTCTTACAACTTAAGAAGTACAGTAGGAAACAAGCAATATTATATTGCAGGAAATCGCGTAGTGTGTGTGGACAAAACGACAAATGAGACAACGGTTTTGGCCGATTTTGGAACCGGCATTAGTTCCTATGTGGACAATTTTCAGGTGTTTCATGATGTGATTTTGGTTCGCGGAGTTAAGGAAGAATATATTCCTGCGTACAAAGAAATGGCAGGAAAAGGATATATCTATATGATTCATTTAAATGATTTGTCCAAGGTCTTGCTGAAAAAATACAATAGTGGCGAATAAAGGAGAAATAATATGATTTTTCGAAGTCGCTCATTTAAGGAGGCAAAGACATTTTATGTATTATAATAATGTACTTGATTTAATTGGAAATACACCACTTATGTGCCTGCAGGAGAGCACAGGTTACAATATATTTGCAAAGGCAGAGTTTTTGAATCCCGGCGGAAGTATTAAAGACCGTATCGCAAAGAATATGATTGAGACGGCAGAGGCGGAAGGTAAGTTAAAACCGGGGATGACAATTATTGAACCTACGAGTGGAAACACAGGAATTGGTCTGGCTCTTGTTGGAGTGAGAAAAGGGTACGAGGTTATTATTGTGATGCCGGAAAACATGAGTGAGGAGCGAAAAAAGGTAATTCAGGCATTTGGTGCCAAGCTTGTCCTCACAGAGCCGAAACTTAGTATTGGCGGTGCAGTGGATAAGGCAAATGAGATAGCAAGCGCAGATCCTGAGAAATATTATATGCCACAGCAGTTTGTGAATCCGGCAAATCCGGAAGCACATTATCGGAAAACGGCAGTCGAACTTAGTGAGCAGCTGGGAAAGAAAATTGATATTTATGTTTCCGGTGTGGGAAGCGGAGGCACCTTACAGGGGATTGCCAAGTATTTGCTTGAGCAAAATCCAGATACGAAAATTGTGGCGGTAGAGCCAAAAGGAGTTTCGGCACTTCACGGAGATGGACCGGGAATCCACCAGATACAAGGAATTGGAGATGGATTTATTCCGGATGTATTAGACACCGGTTTGATTACCGATGTTGTTGAGGTATCGGACGAGGATGCGATAAATACAGCGAGAAAACTTGCAAAAGAGCAGGGGCTTTTGGTAGGAACTTCATCTGGGGCGAATGTATTTGCGGCAATGCAGATGGCAGAAAAATACGGAAAAGACAAAGTGATTGCAACGGTTCTTGCAGACCGTGCGGAGAGATATTTTAGCACGGGATTAATCTAACGTGGAGAGATGAGCAAATAAAAAACTGAGGATTTTTATAGGATGAAAGTACAGGTGATTCGTTCCAATCGAAAAACAATCGGACTTGAGGTGCGCGCGGATGAAAGTGTGATTCTGCGGGCGCCTCAGTGGCTTTCCGAAAAAGAATTGGATGAATGGATTGGGGAGCATGCCTATTGGATTGAAGAAAAAGTAAAACAGATGCGGCAGAGAAATTTGAACAAGAAACTGACTGGGGCACCTGCCGTTGATGAAATTTTGGATGTAGAGTGGAAAAGTATCTTGGGAGAATTTACAGAGAGAGTAAACTATTTTTGCAAAATTATGGAGGTCACCGTTGGCAGAATCACCATCCGCAATCAGAAGACAAGATGGGGGAGCTGCAGCTCAAAGGGCAATGTGAATTTTAATTATCAGTTGTATTATATGCCACGAGAACTTATGGATTATGTCATTATTCATGAACTTTCGCACAGACGTCATATGAACCATTCGGCAGAATTTTGGCAGGAAGTAGAGAAATATTGCAAGACATATCGGGAATGCAGGAAAAAGTTGAGGGATTATGAAATCTAAAGTGTTTTGAACCTTTTTAATCTGACTTTAAATAAATTCAAGGATGCGTTGATTGTTTTCTTCTTTTCGAAATGATATAGTGAAATCACGGTACCGAATAATGAAAAATTAGGAGGAATTGAATATGATGTTGGGAAACAATATTCGAATTGCCAGAAAACGAATGGGATTGACACAGGAGGAACTGGCAATGCAGATTGGAGTGACTGCCCAGGCGGTAAGTCGATGGGAATCAGAGGCAGGGCTGCCGGATACATCGCTTATTGTGCCGTTAGTACAGGCGCTGCAGATTTCTACGGATACTTTATTTGGAATGGACCAAATGAAGCAGGAAGATGCCATGTATATGGAGATTAAACGCGAGTATGAGAAGATTGAAAGCGATGAAAAAACACCTGCGGATGCGGCGAAAAAAGAATGTGAATACATCGCTGGACGTCTTGAGGTAAATCCTTCGGATTTTGTTCTGGCAACCTGCATGGTTGAGCGTGTGGCTAATTTAAGCCGTTATGTAGATGAAAAAGGATCTTTTAAGGGGGAGGAATTCATTTGGGACAAATACCGCAAGAAGGCGATTCAGTGTGCCGCTCAGGTGATTCGGTTTTGTCAGAAAACAGAATGGGTGGAACGTGCACATTATGCAGTCGCGTGGGTGTATATTCATGATAGGGATTATGTCAGTGCCAAAGACCACGTCAGAGCACTTCCCAGTGTAAAATCGAATCGTATGCAGGAAAGTATTATGGCACAAATTGCTGATTTTGAGGGTGGCGTGGATGAAATGAAGAAAGTTGTCTGCGAAAATCTTCAAAATTTTGTAAGAGCGATAAATAAAGAAAATCTTTATGCTATGGAATCATTTGCGTGGGAAGTGTCTGCGGATGAGGCAGTTGCGTATGGCAGGTGGAGTATTGATATTATGGATGTATTTAGCAGGAAAAAGGAACTTTTGCCGTATTGCCGTGGATTTTTTCGTGACATTTATATGTATATGATTCATGCTGATTTGCGTGATGAAAATTATGAGCGGGCAGCCCTTCATTGGAATGAATTAAAAGAAGGTATGCAGAAGCATTATGGTTACTATCAGATGGTGCTTGGCGATGAAGGCGAAGAGGTCAAATTTCCAAAACGCCAGCTGGGGAATATGCGTGCCTATACGAAAGAATATATGGAAGAAAAACAGCAGGAAATTTTACAGAGATTAACAAGCTGGGAAGGAGAAGAAAAAATAAAAAAATTCCGCCAATATTTAGATTAAATTCGAATCACCCCTTGAATTTCCTGGAAAACTTAGTATAATATACACTATAAAACGAAATGAATTTGCTTATTTTTGTGCAAATTCAACAAAAGAATAAAGGGGGACTTAATCTATGGCAAACAGATTTGTATTGAATGAGACATCATATCATGGTGCAGGAGCAATTGCGGAAATTGCGACGGAGACGAGAAGCCGCGGCTTCAAGAAAGCGTTTGTATGTTCAGACCCGGATTTGGTAAAATTCGGTGTAACACAGAAGGTGCTTGATGTGCTGGATAAAAATGGTATGGCGTATGAGTTATATTCAAATATTAAACCAAATCCAACCATTGAGAATGTACAGACTGGTGTGCAGGCATTTAAGGATGCAAAAACGGATTATTTGATTGCGATAGGCGGTGGTTCTTCGATGGATACAGCAAAAGCAATTGGAATTATTATTAATAACCCGGAGCATGAAGATGTGATAAGTCTTGAAGGTGCGGTAGATACAAAGAATAAGAGTGTACCGATTTTCGCAGTACCTACGACAGCGGGAACGGCTGCCGAGGTTACGATTAACTATGTAATTACCGATGCGGCGAAAAATCGTAAAATGGTTTGTGTAGACCCGCATGATATTCCGGTTGTTGCATTTATTGATCCGGATATGATGTCGTCTATGCCAAAGGGCTTGACAGCTGCAACAGGAATGGATGCATTGACACATGCGATTGAAGGATATATTACAGCAGGAGCATGGGAATTGTCCGATATGTTCCATTTGAAAGCAATCGAAATTATTTCACGTTCTCTGCGTGGCGCAGTGGAAAATACACCGGAGGGCAGAGAAGGTATGGCACTTGGACAGTATGTTGCCGGTATGGGATTTTCTAATGTTGGACTTGGTATTGTTCACTCGATGGCGCATCCTCTTGGTGCTTTATATGATACACCGCACGGAATTGCCAATGCCATTATTCTGCCTACCGTTATGGAATACAATGCAGAAGCAACCGGTGAAAAATATCGTGATATTGCAAAAGCAATGGGCGTTGAGGGCACGGAAAATATGTCACAGGAAGAATATCGCAAAGCGGCTGTTGATGCCGTAAGAAAACTTTCACAGGATGTTGGAATTCCGGCAGATTTGAAAGAAATTGTAAAGAAAGAGGACATTCCGTTCCTCGCACAATCGGCTTATGATGATGCGTGCCGTCCGGGAAATCCGAAAGAAACAAGTGTAGAAGATATTACAAAATTATATGAAAGTCTTCTGTAAAATAGAGTAATAAAATAAGGCTGCCATCCAAGTGGATGGCAGTCAGACTGTAGACAAAGTCCACGACAAATGTCGTGGATTTTTCTCGTATTAAAG
>ERZ791884.449-NODE-449-length-42797-cov-4.312129_pt1 | contig 42797 bp, 37 predicted proteins | sample MGYA00509941_ERZ791884 | MGnify/ENA primary metagenome ERZ791884 (study PRJEB30046, sample SAMN00792095) | human gut metagenome | study: EMG produced TPA metagenomics assembly of the A metagenome-wide association study of gut microbiota in type 2... | reverse complement strand
CGTGGGCATCAAAGTCGGGGGCTTTTGACCCCGACATCATTTTAAATAGTATATCATAAATTATACATGAAGAAGGATTTTTATTTAAGAGCTGTTTTTCTCGATTGCTACAAGATATGTTGAAAAAACGCGGAAATTTGCTAAAGTATATGTATAAAAAATGCGGAAACAAGGAAAGTAATAGAATAAAAAAATGCGGAAAGGAGAAAGAAAATGTTTAAGCGAAAAATAAAAAGATTGCTAATGATATCCAAAACGAGTAAGATAGTAAGCAAGATAATAAGCAAGATGGAGTGACATAAATGGGAAAATATGAACCGCCATATACGATCTCAAATAAAATGTTGGAGCTTGTTTCTTCTATATCTGAAAAAGTAGGTAAAATAAGCAGTCACAGAGAATTAGAGGCAAGACCGCATTTAAGGAAAAACAACCGGATTCGATCCATTCATTCTTCCTTAAAAATAGAAGCAAATTCTTTGTCTCTGGCTGAAGTGAGAGATGTCATCAATGGTCATCTTGTATTGGGAGATCAAAAGGAAATACAAGAGGTAAAAAAGGCATATGCTGCATATGAAAAAATCTCGGAAATAAATCCCAAAAGCATGTCAGATCTGATAAAAATCCATGGAATAATGACCTATAGAATAGTAGAGGAATCCGGCGTATTCAGAAAAGGGGAAGAGGGTGTCTTTTCCGGAGATCAGTGTATTTTTGTGGCACCGCCGCCGAATATGGTAAATGAACTGATGAAGGATTTATTTTCATGGGTTAAAAGCAGTGAAGGGACAATACATCCGCTTATTGTGTCAGCTGTTTTTCATTACGAATTTGTGTTTATACATCCTTTTGCAGACGGAAATGGAAGAATGGCCAGATTATGGCATACGGTAATGCTATATCGTTGGAGAAATGTGTTTGAATATATTCCGTTGGAAAGCCAGATTGAAAGATTCCAGGCAGAATATTATGATGCAATAGCAAAATGTCATGTGAATGGAAATTCAGATGTATTTATAGAATTTATGTTGAGTATGATAGATCAGGTATTAGATGAGGTTATCATACAGGTAAATAAGACAAATGAAAGTATGTCAGAATATGTAAAACGGATGCTGGAAGTAATGGAGTACGATGTCCCCTATACCGCTAATGCGATCATGGAGGCACTGCATCTGAAATCCAAGGAAACATTTCGAAAAAATTATATCAAGCCTGCCATAGAGTTGGGATTAGTAAAAATGACATTGCCGGAAAAGCCAAATAGTAAAAATCAGAGATATGTAAAACAATAATTCTTGATCTAAAGCTGGCTTTAGGTGTTACAATGTCTTCAGAGTGATTTTCAGCATTTTAAAAAGAAAAGGTGCCGATACCGAAAAGCATGGTGTCGGCACTTTTTGGGCTTTACTTTGCCAGATTCGTTAGATATGATAAAGATAGAAACTGTATTTACCGGCTATAGGGGGAGGGCGTATGTACAAAAGAAAGCTTCACAAAGAAATAAGCAGCGGATTACTGGTATTGATCGTGGCATTTTCTCTGACAGGCTGCGGCAGCAGTAGGGACGCTTTGGAAATTTCTGATACCGAATCTGCTCAGGCAGAAGGAATCAGTCAGGAAACCGCTACAGCCACTCCAGCCATCTCACAGACAATCCCGGAGACGACAACGGAACCTGAGCCGGAGAAACTTACCTACCAGACCGGACTATATCAGGAGAAAACCCTGGCAGATCAAGTCTCGGTGGATGCTGCCCGGGAACTGCCGGAAGGAGAGTATGGTGTGCTGTCATACTCCTATGATGAGACAGTCAGTGTCTGGGGCAACGGTGCAGAAGATTGCCTAGTGATTCATGACGGCGACGAGGAATACCGGGTGGAGATCCCCTGGCAAAACATGTATTCGGCACCACCTGCGGTAGAGGCCGCAGATTATGATGGGGATGGCAACAAGGAGTACTATATTTCTACCATACAGGGGACAGGAACCGGTGTCCATGTGGAAGGACTGTATTATGTAGATGTACAGAAAGGAACTCCGAAGGTCTCCGAATATACAAATGTGGTTGCAGATTTTGAAAGCCGGATACTTGCGGCGGATACGTTAGATGAACAGTTCCATACACTTCATGTGGATTTCCTGGATAAAAACGGGGAGTCAGATCCTGAGGAAAGTATAGATCTGAGTCTGGATTCCCTGCTACGGGAATATGAAGGAAATACTTATATGGGTACCGTTCTGGGAGACCAGATCCGGTTTGATTTCCGAGGAGGAACCCCTTTTGCAAGCGTAGTGGTGGGTATACAGCTGTATCAGATAGCAATTCCGCTATATGATTCCAGCTTTCGTGTAACGGCACCGGTGTCAATGCAAGAGAATGGGAAATTTTCTCTGGGCGATTTTTCGGTAAGGACCAACCCTTATGACGTGAACGTGGAGAACGCAGACGGGGAAGAACAGAATATGACAGAGGTCTATACCGGATATTATGATCTGACCCATAACGGTTACAAGGAAAAGATTGTAACGAAGGTCTATCTGGAGGAAGAAAACGAAAATCTTACAGAAGCATTGTATAAGGCCGGAAACTGGGGAACGGTAGAGGCCTACGAATATCTGGGAGATGGACAATATGGAATCATTCCTCTGTGGTCGCAGGAATTCGCCATTGCCCATGCGGGGAACGTACAGATATTCCTCACACAAAAGGATGGCTACGATTATCTGGTAACGACAAGCCTTTGGTCGGGGCAGGGTGTCTGTTATTATGATTATAATGTACTGTCTCCATTGGACTATTCTTTTGACAGATATCATAATGAGCTGAAAGGCGCAGAGCATTACGATCCGCAGTTTTTCACAGGGCTGGAAAACTGGTTGAAGGAGGATTCCCTCCTGCTTGTGGCAACGGATATTAACATGCCGCAGGGACAGGAAGCCATTCTGACGACCGATGAAGAGGTACACTATGCCAGAGAATATTTAACGGTAAAGAAAGAACAACAGCAGCGGATAGAGGAAATAGAGTAAGAACAGGATCAGTATTTCCAGAGAGATACAAAAGTGATAAAATAGGATCAATAAGGATTTTTTCAGTATAAACTTTTCACGCGCAAATTGTGCCTGCACAGTGTACGGAAGTACAGGTTTAAAGCACCGGAAGGCTTGCAGGCTACGGAAAGACAAGAGGGTTAAGAGATGAACGAAATGATCAGAAAAAGAAATGAACAACTGGCAAAAACAGTCATCAAGGGTTTACAGTCCCGCAACATGTCAGGTTATTACGCAGAGGATAAAGAGGCTGCGCTGAAACAGGCACTGGAGCTGATCCCGGAGGGAAGCACCATTGCCATGGGCGGATGCATGAGTGCCGGAGAGATCGGACTGATCTCCGCTCTGGAAGCAGGCAATTACCACTATATCGACCGCTCGAAGATGGATGCCAGAGCCGGTCTGATGGCTGCTTACGATGCGGATATTTTCCTGTCCAGTGCCAATGCCATCACCAGTGACGGTGTTATGGTCAATATCGACGGCAATTCCAACCGTGTTTCCTGCATTGCTCAGGGACCGAGAAAGGTAATCTTCATCGTCGGTATCAATAAGGTATGTGCCGATCTGGACAGCGCCATGAAGCGTGCAAGAAATGTGGCAGCTCCCATCAATGCCCAGAGATTCGACATCAAGACTCCCTGCAAGGAGACCGGAAAATGCTTCGACTGCAAATCTCCGGATACCATCTGCTGTCAGTTCCTGATCACAAGATATTCCAGACATACGGACAGAATTCATGTGATCCTCGTAAACGACACCATTGGTTATTAGACAACAAAGGGGAAACGACAATGACATTAGTATTGCAAAAAGGAAGACCTGCAGATACGACCGGCAGACTGGACAAAGAGATCCGTACCTATGACCTGTTGGACAGGCTCGGGGTGGAATATGACCGTGTGGATCACGCTCCGGCGATGACCATGGAGGACTGCAAGGAAGTGGATGAGATCCTGGAGGCTATGGTATGCAAGAATCTGTTCCTGTGCAATCGTCAGGAGACCGCATTTTACCTGTTGATGATCCCGGATACCAAGGTGTTCCATACCAAGGATCTGTCGGCGCAGATCGGTTCGGCGAGATTATCTTTTGCCAAGCCGGAATATATGGAGAAATTTCTGGATATCACTCCCGGCTCTGTCAGTGTACTCGGTCTGATGAACGATAAGGAACATCAGGTGAAGCTGTTGATTGATGAAGAGGTGCTGGACAGTGAATATTTCGGGTGCCACCCCTGCATCAATACTTCCAGCCTCCGCATGCGGACGGCGGATCTGATCGAAAAGGTGCTTCCTGCCATGGGACATGATTTTGTAAAAGTAAAGCTGTAAAAAGTAATAATATAAGCAAATCTGCCCGCCGCCGGAATCCCGGCAGCGAGGATCTGTAAGCCTGGTTTTGCATGGCTCTGAATAGTTACAAGATATTAAAATACCTGTTCGCACTCTTCACACATCAGCAGGAACGCTCCGACACCGTGCAGATCGTTGGCAGATACGGGGCGGTGAATGTAGTGCTCATAGTCACCGACACCGGTTCCGATGCAGACATTACCGATAATGAGGTCATCGCCTTCCCAGGTCAGGGAGCGGATCACACCCTCATAACCCTTGCGGGCATATTCCAGATAAGATGCATCCAGCAGACCTTTGCGGATCGCTTTGCACAGAGCCGCTACATACAGGCAGCTGCAGGAATTCTCCAGCCAGTTGGCGGGATCATCGCCCCGGTTGACTACCTGATACCATCTGCCGTCTTCAGACTGGAATGCAAGCAGAGATTTTAACAGATCTACCGCCATTTTTTCCAGTTTTGCTCTGTCCGGATGATCGGCGGGAATGAAATCCAGTTCGTCCAGGAGGGCTACAGGCACCCATCCCATGGCTCTGCCCCAGAATTCGGGGGAGCAGCCGGTCTCCTTATCAGCCCATTCTACTTTCCTGTCATAGGACCAGGCATGATACAGCAGACCGGTCTTGGGGTCACGGGTATGTTTCTGCATGGTCAGAGCCTGGAAGATAACCTCATCAAAATATTCGGGGTGATGGAATTCTGCGCCATACTGCGCGCGCAGCGGACCTTCCATGTACAGACCGTCCAGCCACATTTCTTCCGGCAGATCAGCCTTGTGGAAATAGCCGCCCTCGGGAGTGGTGGGATAACGATCAATGGCAGCCATCAGAGAGTCCAGGGCTTTCTTATATCTGGCATCACCGGTACAATGATAGAGGGGATATAACAGAATACCCGGCTGCATATCGTCGAACTGCCCCATATCAGCCTGTTTGATCACACCGTCTTCGGTGATGACGGCATCCACCCAGGATTTGATGTAATCAAAATATTTTTCCTCTTTGCAAAGTTCATAGCTTTTGTACATTCCGGACAGGAATACTCCCTGATGATAATGGAATCTTCCTTCGGGCGGAAGCTTGGGGGCTTCCCATTTGCGCATCATGGTATCCATGGATGCTTTTGCATAGTCTAAAGGTCTTTTCTCCATAAGTTATCTCCTTCCCATATACTTCACATGGCACAAGATTTATTATATAATCCCATTATAATCTTTTATTTTTAAGATTGTTTAACATATCTTGCGGTAATAAAAAGCAATCGAATGAATCTTGCCGGAATGATTCCGGGAAAGGAAAACTATGCTTCGTACGATTTTTGACCCTTATTCCGATCTGTTTCTGGAATACATAGAGACAACCAAAAAAAATGATATGCAGACCAATCATTATCACGATACTTACGAACTTTTTTTTGTGGTGAAGGGGATACGATACATCTTCCTGGATGGTGTCTGTCATGTGCTGAATCCGGGAGACATTATCCTGATCAAACCCTACCAGACCCATTATATGCAGAGTCTGTCCTCGGATTTCTATGCCCGGTATGTCTTGAATTTTGCACCGGATTATCTGGATGGAATGTTGAAACCTGCGGAGAAGCAGCGGTTCCTGGAGGTTCTGCAGAATGATATTCTGCATCTGACAACGGAACAGTCCGGAGAACTGGTAGAGGTCTTCGAACGGCTGCGGAAATATTATAACCGCCACGATGCTGTGGCCGAGAAATTAAAGCAAAACTATTGTCTGGAACTGCTGCTACTGTGCAGAGACTACTATACGAGGCAGGAGCGGACACAGATGCCGGAGCTCTCCGCAGCTCCCAGACAGGAGATTCTGGATGCCATCGCCTATATCAATGCCCATTATGCGGAAAAAATAGATCTGGAGACCATCGCATCCCAGATCCATTTAAGTAAATACTATTTTTGCCGTATTTTCCGCGAGGTGACCGGAGCCACCGTTCTGGAATACCTTACCAATGTCCGGCTGACCAGAGCCGGAAGACTTCTGGTGGAATCTTCTCTGGCGATCCAGGAGATCGCGCAGAAGACCGGATTTGCGTCATTGGTGCATTTTTCCAGAACCTACCGAAATGCTTATGGTGTCAGTCCCAGTGATACCAGACGCCGGCGAAAGGCGTAGAAGCTACTGAATCCCACAGGCGAGACATGCTGACATTTGTGACGCAAAAAGTCAAATCATCCACAAATTGATTTCTCGTTGAGAGTCTTATATAATAAAGTCGAGGTCAAAGGCCCCCGGCTTTGATGCCTACGTGCTACGCACTCCCACAATCCTACCCTCTATTCGCATATCGGGGTGGGTCATATAACAGAAATGGTTTATACCGTAAAAAATGTATGGTAAGAATACGAAAGAGAGAAGAAAATGGTACTACAGATATTAACATATACACATCATATAACGACAATGCTGTTTGGAATCTTCCTGTCGGCATTTTTTCTGGGAGTGAAGCAGGATAAGAAAAATATATTGCAATTGTTGTCATTGGCGGTTGTTTCAGGAATTCTATATGTTCTGTGTGTACTTCTCTTTGGAACAGAAACAGTAGATCAGATTTATCCGCTGATCGTGCATGCCCCATTGTTATTTGTACTGGTTTTGTATTACAAATTCCGTGTTCTTCCTTCCCTGATTTCTATTTTCACGGCATATCTGTGTTGTCAGTGCAGTAACTGGATGGGACTGTTTGCTTTGGCTCTGACAGGACAGGAATGGTGCTATTATGTCTGTCGTATTCTGGTGACGGTGGGAGCTTTCATCCTTTTATGCCGGTATGTATGCCAGACCACAGCCATGCTGTTTGCCAAAACGGACCGGGAACTTCTGATCATTGGAAGCCTGCCGATCATTTATTACATTTTTGACTATGCCACCACGAAATTTTCCAGTCTGCTGTATACGGGAAATAAGGCGGTTCCGGAATTCCTTGGGTTTGCCATGTGTCTGACGTATCTGCTCTTTTTACTGGTATATTTCCGGGAGTACGAGATGAAGAACAAGGCAGAGCAGTACAATGAACTGATCCGGATGCAGCTGAATTCATTCCAGACAGAAATGACCAATACGAGAAAAAGCGAGAAAAAGATGTCCATTTTACGGCATGATACGAGGCATCATCTGTCGGTGCTGCGAACACTGATCCAACAGGGAGAGACCGACAAGGCGCTGGAATATCTGAATGAGGTCAGCCAGACTTATGATGATACAGTGATCAAGACCTATTGTAGAAATGAGATGGTGAATTCCGTACTGTCCATCTATAATATGCGGTTTGAGGAGCAGAGGATCCGATGGGAGATACAGGTCAGCATTGGAGAGAAACTTCCCTGCTCTGAAATGATGTTCTGTGCGATCCTGTCAAACGTACTGGAAAATGCCATGCATGCCGTACAGGAACTGCCGCAGGAAAAGCGGCTGATACAGCTGGCTCTGTCCGAAAAGTCAGGACATCTTCTTCTGATGGCGAAAAATACTGTGCAGAATGCCCCGGTATTTATTGACGGTGTCCCGGTGACGGAGCGCTCCGGGCATGGACTGGGGGCCAGAAGCATCGTATATTATGTAGAAAAGCTGAACGGACAATACCAGTTCTTTATGGAGAACGGGGATTTTGTGGTCATGATCATCTTGTAAAATCAATAAAATGTTTTTAAGGCTCTTTCTGTCAGAGAAAGAGCTTTTCTTGTGGATGTATTGGGAAATTAATGCTATTATTAGGATAAAAGATACAGAAATATAGATATAACAGGAAGGGAGCAAACAGATATATGAAATATACATTGGATTATGAGAAATATGCGGAACTGGCAAGACGTGTGGCGGCGGAGGGAAGCGTACTGCTTCGAAATGAAGACGGTGTGCTGCCTCTGCAAAAAGGACAGAAAGTATCGATCTTCGGAAGGACACAGTTCGAGCATTATAAGAGCGGTACGGGTTCCGGAGGTATGGTCAATGCTCCATATGTGACCAATATTACAGACAGTCTCAAGGAAGACGGCACCGTACAGGTGAATGAGGTACTGGAGGCACAGTACCGGGAATGGCTGAAGGATCATCCTTTTGATATAGGAGAGGGATGGGCCATGGAGCCCTGGAACCAGGAAGAAATGCCCGTCAGCGAAGAACTGGCGAGACAGGCGGCGGAACAGTCGGATCTGGCGATTGTGGTTCTCGGCCGAACCGCAGGAGAAGACAAGGATAATAGTGCTGCGGAAGGCAGTTATCTGCTGACAGCTGCGGAGGAAGAAATTCTTCGTAATGTCTGCAATGCATTTGCCAGGACGATCGTTGTGCTGAATGTGGGTAATATCATGGATATGAAGTGGGTCGACCGGTATCAGCCACAGGCTGTGCTCTATGTATGGCAGGGCGGCCAGGAGGGCGGCAGAGCTACAGTAGATGTCCTGACAGGAAAAGTGAATCCCGGTGGTAAGCTCAGCGATACTATTGCGGAAGATATTGAGGATTATCCTTCCACGGAGAATTTCGGGGATCCGGTGGAGAATTTTTATACCGAGGACATCTATGTAGGTTATCGCTATTTTGAGACCTTTGCCAGAGACAAGGTAAAATATCCCTTTGGCTTTGGACTGTCCTATACCCGGTTCCAGACAGAGAGCATGGGACTGGCAGTGCAGGGTACCGAGGCAACTGTCATTGAGAAAGTGACAAATGTTGGCAGTATGTCCGGCAGAGAGACCATACAGGTCTATGTGGAGGCTCCTCAGGGAAAGCTGGGAAAGCCGCTGCGTCAGCTGGCAGCTTATGCCAAGACGGAAGAACTGAAGCCCGGAGCAAGTGAAGAACTGATCCTGAAAGCAGAACTGACGGAGCTTGCGTCCTATGATGACAGTGGTGTCACTGGACATAAATCCTGCTATGTATTGGAAGCAGGAGACTATATCTTCTATGTCGGTACCGATGTGCGGAGTGCAAGAGAAGTCGGAAGAGTGACATTAGCGGAGCTGCAGGTCGTACAAACCGTTACGGAAGCACTGGCTCCGGTGCAGGCATTTAAACGCTTACGACCGTTCTTCTTCGGAGAAAACAAGCATGCCATTGCTAATTGGGAGGATGTTCCCCTACGGACGGTTGATCTGGCGGAACGTATTTTGCGAGAAAGACCCACCCAGAGCGAATATGTGGGAGATCAGGGCTGGAAACTGGCGGATGTTTACGACAAAAAAATCACGCTGGAGCAGTTCCTGACACAGCTGTCAGACGAAGATCTGATCTGCATGACCAGAGGAGAAGGCATGTGTTCCCCGAAAGTTACCCCCGGAACAGCAGCAGCTTTCGGCGGTGTGACGGATGGACTGCAGCAATTCGGTATTCCGGTGGCCTGCTGTTCCGATGGTCCTTCCGGCATCCGTATGGACTGCGGTACCATGGCCTATGCACTGCCGAACGGTACGTTGCTGGCATGTACCTTTGATCCGGAGCTGGTGGAAGAACTGTATGAGATGGAGGGCATGGAGCTTCGCAAGAACAAGATTGATTCCCTCTTAGGCCCCGGCATCAATATTCACAGAAATCCGTTGAATGGACGTAACTTTGAGTATTTTTCCGAGGATCCGTACCTCACCGGTACCATGGCGGCGGCACAGCTGAAAGGCATGGGAAAATATGGAGTTACCGGAACCATCAAGCATTTTGCATGTAATAATCAGGAATTCAAACGGCATGATGCCAATGCTATTGTATCCGAGAGGGCGTTGCGGGAGATCTATCTGAAAGGATTTGAGATCGCCGTAAAACAGGGCGGAGCCTACAGCATCATGTCCACCTATGGCCCGGTGAACGGACTGTGGACCGCAGGCAGCTATGATCTTCTGACAACCATTCTCCGTAAGGAATGGGGCTATCAGGGTATTGTCATGACCGACTGGTGGGCAAAGATCAATGAGGAAGGTGAGCCGGGCTCCGGGAAACAGACGATTCCCATGGTACGGGCGCAGAATGATATTTACATGGTGACCGCAGACGCAGCATCCAATTCTAATAAGGACAACACTGCGGAAGGACTGGCAGACGGCAGGCTGACCAGAGCGCAGCTTATGCGGAATGCTGCAAACATCTGCTGCTTCCTGTTACGTTCCGTTGCCATGGAGAGGCTGCTTGGCAGAGAGGAAGAGGAGTGTACGGAGCTTCACAGTCCGGTAAGCACCGAAGGAGCCGGAGACAGCGGACAGGTGCTGGCCCGGTTGGAACTGCCGGAGCCGAAGACCGGCGAAGAGATGGAACTTCCGCTGGAGAAGCTGTCCACGAAGAAAGGTACCGGTGCGGTATACCAGCTGCGTTTCACGAAGATCGGACGGTACGAACTGGTATTCCGGATGAGTTCCACGTTGGGCCCGCTGGCGCAGCTGCCTATTTCCGTGTTCCTGAATAATACATTACAGCAGACCGTGACCATCAACGGCACAGAAGGAAAAATCGTGGAACAGACAGTGATTCTGGCAATCCGACAGGACGGCGAGAAGTACATGAAGTTGTATTTCGGAGAAAGCGGCATTGACATGAGCCGGATGTTTTTACGTTATGTGGGAAAGAACGATATCGAAAGTTTTCGAAATGAATAAAACAATATAAGCAATAAAAAGGCTCCGAAAGATCGGTATGCAGGCAGGATCTTCCGGAGCTTTTTATGCGTCGCAATTTGTAAAAAAACCTTAACGGAATATTTATGCATAGAAACCAAAAGAAGAATTGACTTATGCCGATATTTCGGATAGAATCTACTCTTGTATGTTCTAAAGAAAAATTAGCAAGGAGGCAGGGAAAGTGGTAGCACAAATACTTGCAGTAATCATATTTCTGGCGATGTTTGTACTGATCGTCCTGGAAGTATGGGAGAGACACATTATCACATTAGGCTGCGGCCTGCTGACACTGGTACTGGTATTCGGACTGGGAATGCACAGTATGAGCGCAGTGTTGGAGACTTTGAACTTAGGCAGCTTTTTCACAAGTCATTTCTGGTACACGGCGGGACAGTCCGCAGAGGCTTCCAGTGGTATCAACTGGGAGACCATCGTGTTCGTAGCAGGAATGATGATCATGGTAGAGGGAATGGCCCGGGTGGGATTCTTCCGCTGGCTGTGCATGCGCCTTGCCAAGATGGTCAAGTATAAGGTTGTACCGCTGTTTGTCACCTTTATGGTATTATCCGGTATTCTGGCAATGTTCATTGACAGTATTACCGTAATCCTGTTCCTGGCAGCCGTTACCATTGAATTGTCACAACTGTTGAAATTCAATCCGGTGCCTATGATTCTGGCAGAAGTGTTCTGTGCGAATCTGGGAGGATCCGCTACCATGTGCGGAGATCCCCCCAATATCATCATTGGTACTTCCCTGGGATATTCCTTCACGGATTTCCTGACCAATACCGGTGTGATCGCAGGCATTTCTCTGGTTGTGGTCGTACTGTATTTCTATCTGGTATTCCACAAGGAACTGCGGGCCAGCGAGGCAGCTGCAGCAGGCAGTAACCAGACCTACCCGGATCCTTCCGAGGCCATTACCGACAAAAAGGGATTTATTATCAGCACTGTTATCTTCCTGTGTGCAGTAGTACTGCTGGTGACCCATGCACAGACTGGACTGACCGTATCCTGCATCGGTGTATTCATCTCCATCGTGACATTGATCGCTGCAGGCAAAGATGCGCTGAAGCTGATCAGACAGATTGATTACAAGACGCTGCTGTTCTTCATCGGACTGTTTATGGTCGTAGGTGGTCTGGAGCAGACAGGTATCCTGAAAGTCATGGCGAACTTCATCGGAGATATCAGTAACGGCAATCTGATGCTGATGATCGCCATTATCCTGTGGATCTCCGCCATCGCCAGCGCATTTGTGGATAATATTCCTTTTGCAGCGACCATGATCCCGATTATCAGCAGTCTGTCTGCTGCCCAGAGCGTGGATCTGTCCATTCTGGCATGGGCATTGGCTATGGGAACCGATATTGGAGGAAGCGCAACTCCCATCGGAGCTTCTGCCAACGTAGTAGGTATCGCCACCGCAGCGAAAGCCGGTCATATGATTAAGTGGGGAAAATATTGCAAAGTTATGGCACCTGCGACTATAATAGTAGTAGGGATCTCTATGCTGATGATCTATGCAAGATATCTGTAAGATGTATTTGCAGAATACGAGTTTAAAAAATTTTGGAAATACATCCAGCCATAAGGAGGGCAGATCCATGAGTGAACAACTGATTATCTCCGTCAGCCGTGAATACGGCAGCGGCGGACATGAGATCGCACAGAAGCTGGCAGAGTATTATAAGCTGCCGATGTACGATCACAACCTGTTAGATGAGGTGGCTGCAAGCATGAATGTAAGCAGCCAGGAGCTGGCAGAGTTCGATGAAACGAGACGTAACAAATTCCTGTACCGCAGTGTAATGGGAATGAACAGCTCTCCGGCAGACAATGTGGCCAGAATGCAGTTCGATTATATTAAGAAAAAGGCGGAAGCAGGGGAATCCTTTGTGATCGTAGGACGCTGTTCCGAGATTGTGCTGAAGGACAATCCGCACCTGATCTCCATCTTCGTATTGGGAGACCGGGAGGCCAAGATCAAACGTGTCATGGAGATCTATGAGCTGGATGCCCGTCATGCGGAAGAGCGTATGATCGAGAAGGACCGTCGCAGAAAGTCTTACCACAATAGTCATTGTAAGGTAAAATGGGGCGATTCCCGTAATTACGATCTGTCTATCAACAGCAGCAAGCTGGGTGTAGAAGAGACGGTGGAGTCTCTGAAAAATTACATAGACGCAAGGCTTGCTCATAAATAAAGCAGACATAAGTCAACAAAAATGCAGAGACCATCTGAGGAAAGCATACGAAAGAAAATCGTGTAGCTGCCGCAGATGGTCTTTCTTGTTGGCGTTTCTTAAGAAATACCGGATAACATTTAAACAAATTTTAAGGATTTCTGTCGTGACGAATACAGCAGATTATGGTATTATCCTAGAAGATGAATAGGAATAAAAGAGTGCAAAATCAGGTATGTGGAAGTGAGGTACAGGATGAGCGATAAGGAAAGAGACTCCATTCAGGAGATGGAAGATATACAAAAGGGTCTGGAAGCCTTTTTACAACAGGAGATGCAGGAAATGCAGGCATCCGGGGCGGGAGCCCGCCGCAGTACGGGGCGCCCGGCGGCGAATGCGGGGACACACTCTGCGGAGCGTGAGGCAGCCCGCCCGGCTCCGCAGATGTATGATATGAGGGAAGATGACGAGGAAGAGGAGGAACTGGATGTGATCGGATCCGACAGAAGAGCAGGATCCCGTGAGGACTATGCAGAGGACTGGGATGATCCCACATACCGCAGGAGACAGGCCGCCCGCAGAGAGACGGCACGTAAGACTTCAGAGAGTCGTAACGGTGGCGGCCGTAGCAGTAACGCTGATCACCGCAGACAGGAGCCCTCAGGCAGAACCCGCCGCAGCAGACGGGATGACTATGTAGAGGACTATGAGGACGATTATAACGATAGAAAACGCTCCGGAAGAAGATCCGGGAAGCGTGAGGAGATAGACACGAAAGCGGATAAAAGGAACAGAAAAGGAAATAAAAAGGGAGCCGGGAGCGGCAGAAAGAAGAAAAAGTCAGGACTCAAGCGTTTCCTGATCGCAGTGGCGCTGATCCTTGTATTCCTGGCAGCAGGATTGTATGTGCTGGTAGGAAAAGTCTACGGAGAGATGAACTATGAGAAGATCGAGTCGGTAGCGTCCTCTCCCATGAAAGAAGAAGGCGTGACCAATATTCTGCTGATCGGTAACGATTCCCGTGAAAACGGTGAAGACGGCAGATCAGATGCCATGATCCTGCTGTCCATCAGCAACAAGACGAAGAAGATCTACATGACATCCCTGCTCCGTGATATGTATGTGGACATTCCGGGACATAAGGGGAATCGTCTGAATGCGGCATATTCCTATGGCGGCGCAGAACTGCTGATGGAGACTATTGAGCAGAATTTCGATATTCATATCAGCCGCTATGTACTGGTGAACTTTGAAGCATTTGCCAATCTGGTGGATGCAGTGGGCGGTGTGGATCTTGAGCTGACCAGCAAGGAAGTGGAATATGTCAATGGTTATCTGGTGGAATACAACATTCTGCTGGGAAGACCGGAAGGTACCGACTATTTTGAAGATACTTCCGGCGGTATGGTACACCTGAACGGACCGCAGGCACTGGCGTATTGCAGAAACCGTTATATCGGTACGGATTTCGGCAGAACCGAGAGGCAGAGAAAGGTATTGGCAGAGGTGATCCACAAGCTTCCGCAGGGAATGCTGACCAATCCCCAGGAGCTGATCGATGGTCTGATGCCGAATCTGACCACGAATCTGACCCAGACAGAATGCTATCGGCTGAGCCTTATGGCACCTAAGGCCGTGACTTACGATATTATCCAGAACAGCATTCCACTGGAGGGCACCTATAAGGATGCGACCATCCGTAAGATGGCAGTGCTGGAAGTGGATTTCGAAGCCAACAAGAAATTCCTGCAGGAGAATCTGTACGGAGACGGAGACATTACTTCCACATCGGAGGCTTCTGCGGAATGATATTATAATTGACGTATGAGAGTCAATGTGCCAGCAGGATTGACGAACGGCGAATGGGATCATGATAGTTGCGAAGCAACGGTAAGCACCAAAGGTGCGGATCATGCTACGATAATGAGGGAGCAGCTTATGGGGTATCGAAAACAAAGGTTTGCAGCACTGTTCTGTGCAGCGGCAGTCATAATGCTTGGTGGATGTGGCGATGATCTGACCCAGCAGGTCTACATTCCGGGAAGGGAAGATCTGGCGCAGCCTATCGGCGGTTACAATGCAACTACGCAGGCTGGGCAGACGGCAGAAGATTCTGCTATGGGGGCACAGACAGGGACGGCTTCCGGTGGAGAGAACGCAACAACATCGGGATCTTGCCATGACTCCGGTGATTTGACGGGTGAACGTTATACGATCACCATCTCCGCAGCAGGGGATGTAACGTTGGGAAATCATCAGGAACAAGACTACAGTGCCTCCTTCCGTCAGGCCTATGATCAGGCGGAGGACGAAGGTTATTTCTTTGAAAATGTGAGAGACATCTTTGCGGCGGACGATATGACCATCGTGAATCTGGAAGGGCCTCTGACCACATCGGAACAGATGCGGGAGGGACAGACCTACTGCATCAAAGGGGATCCAGCCTATGCTCATCTGCTGACGCTGGGGAGCATTGAGGCCGTCAGCTTCGCCAACAATCACCGCCTGGATTATGGCGAACAGGGAAGCCGGGATACTGTGGTGGCATTAGAGCAGGAAGGGATCATTTATGCTTATGATAAAAATGTGGGTATCTATGAGATCCCGGACAGTGCGGCAGCCCACGGCGGAGAACGGAACCTGAAAATAGGAATAATCTCTGTCAATGAGGTAGAGTGGGGCGCACAGGCGGAAAAGCTGATCCAGAACAATATCGAGACCCTGCGGGAACAGAATGTGGACCTGATCCTGGCCTGTTGTCACTGGGGGATCGAGAAAGATACTTATCCGGAGAATTACCAACAGGTACTTGGCAGAAAATGCATTGACTGGGGTGTGGATCTGGTCATTGGTCATCATCCCCATGTCCTCCAGGGAATCGAAGAATATAAGGGCAGATATATTATCTATAGCCTGGCGAATTTCTGTTTCGGGGCCAACCGGAACCCGGCAGATAAAGACACCATGATCTTCCAGCAGACCTTTACATTCGAAAACGGACAAAAGGTGGAGGACCGGAATGCCAGGATCATTCCCTGCATGGTGAGTTCTGTGTCCACCCGGAATGATTTTAAGCCTACTCCGGCAGCAGGTGAGGATAAGAAGAGAATTTTGCAGCGTATGAATGAATACAGCCGGGATTTCGGTGTCGAATTTGATGAAAACGGCGGGATTCTTGTGAATTAGATGAGAGAGCGGCAACGCGGAAAGGAAACGGTCCGATCATGGAAAAAGCATTTAAACTGGATTTTGTCAATGATAAAACAGGAAGTCTGTATGTGAACTGCTGTGGATGCTCCCAGACGGCACCGCTGCACAGCTTCGGACCGGCCTCCAAGCCACATTACCTGATCCACTATGTCCTGAGTGGTAAGGGACATTTCCGGTTTCACGACAAGGAATACCGGCTGGAGGCGGGTTACGGTTTCCTGATCCAGCCCAATGAACTGGCTTTTTATCAGGCGGATGCGAAGGATCCCTGGAGCTATCTGTGGGTGGGCTTTGCTGGAAGCCGCGCCGAAGAATACTTACACAGCATGGGACTGTCGGACCGGCATCCTATTTTTTCCTGTGATAAATCGGAGGAACTGTATTCCATTGTCCGGGATATGATGGAGCATAATACCTTTGGCATTGCGGATGATCTGCGCCGGAACGGACTGCTGGGAGTATTTCTGTCGGTGATCGCCGACAGCGCCGGTGTGGTGGCAAGGGAGGAAGAGGATAAGGGGAACCAGTATGTGAAAAAAGCGGTCTCCTTTATCCAGAGCAACTACTGTAACCCCATCAAGGTCACGGATGTGGCGGACTATGTGTGTATCAACCGCAGCTATTTATATACGCTGTTCCAGAACTATCTGGGGATGTCTCCCCAGCAGTTCCTTACTACCTTCCGTATTACCAAGGCGAGAGAGCTTCTGGACTCCACGAATTATCCTATCGAGAGTATTGCATTGTCCTGCGGATACAGTGATGCCCTGGTATTTACCAAGGCCTTTCACGCTATGAAGGGAATGTCCCCTTCGAAATACCGCAAGGAAAGCCACAAGGAGAGCACAAAAGAACAGCTCCAGGAGGTCGAGGGTCTGATCGCCCGGCTCCTGAAGCCATAGATGAAACTATAAAACCAAACAAGAAAGGGTGCCGCTGTGCGACACCCTTTTGTATTTGACTATTTCTTACTTTCCAGATTTTTCTCTACATACTCCAGAATATAGAAATTATCCTCCGGCATCTGGCAGCCTACGATGAACAGACCGTTATCATCGGAGCAGCGGATGATACGTCCTTCCAGCACATTGTGATCCGGGAGGGCGAAATCATGGATAGTGACAGTGACCGAGGCATTCTTACTCTGGGTGAAAATATTGTCTGTCGCCAGGAAAGCAAAGCCGTTGGCACTGATATTATCCATGGTGGCCGCATATTCCGTATCAGAATTTTTGAACTTGATGGTGCAGGCATTGTTCAGATCCATACGGGGGTATTTACGGCGGTTATTGATCCTGGGTCTGGTATTAATGATGATTTTGAAGGCATGAGCACCCTTTTCAGGAGCGGGAGAGATGACTGCCTTGTCCCAACAATACAGGATGTTGCCTGCAGTGATCTGTAAGGTACAGGAAGCGGTATCGGTGAGTGCAAGCTCCTTCTGACAGGATACCAGCAGACCCTCCGGAATCTGTTCGATCAGTTCTCCAAGGTATTCCGTATCTCCCTGGCCGGCTACTTTCAGATCGATCTTCATACCTGGCTGAATATCTTCGATACCCATGAAGCCGCCGATACCCAGATCACACATCATGTTCTCCATGACATCCTCGATGGTGTTGATATTGGAAGCGGTTTCTTCGTATTTACTGAGCATACGCTCACTGGTCTGGCTGGAGTGTGCAATACAGCCGGTGATAGTCTCCACGATGTTGGATACCTGTTCCATATTGGATACCAGTTGGGTATTGGAGCTTTCCACTTCTTTAATTGCATTATCAACTACCTGAATATGTCTGCCGAGCTGTGCGGAATCAGATGCGATCTGATTTACATTTTCACCGGTATGTGTTACCTTTTCCAAAGTGATCTGGATCAGCTTCAAGGTCTCTTCAATGGAAGCGGTCATCTTAGCGGAAGTAGCATCCAGACGGGACAGAGCTTCTCTGATCTGTCCGGAGGAAGCGTGGGTTTCGGTACTTAAGGTACGGATCTGATCAGCTACCACTGCGAAGCCCTTGCCTGCCTCACCGGCTCTGGCTGCTTCGATGGAAGCGTTTAAGGCCAGCAGGTTCGTCTGATTTGTAATTTTTTCGATGGTACCGGTCTCCTGCTTCACCATGCCAAATTCCTGCTGGAAATTCTGCAGGACATTTTCCAGCTCCGTAGAAAGCTCTGACATCGTGGTGGCAGTGCTTACCAAACTTTGCAGATCTTTTGCACTGACACTGGAATGGGATTCGGTTTTCCCGACCAGAGACACCATTTCGCTGATAAGTGCCACAACATTTTCCACCTGGGCACGGATGTCGGAAGTCATCTGTGTGGAAGAGGTCGTCCGATCCTGCAGCATATGGTTATTATCTGTCAATTCATTCATACCCAGCATGACCATATCGGAACCGTGCTTATTCTCGGAAGCCAGTTCTCTTACGACAGTGATGCCGTCCAAAATGACGTTACTGGAAGTCTTGACCTGCTCTACGGTGGTCACCACTCTGTGCAGATCAGCTTTGATACTGTCGGTCATGGCACCGTCGGACTCGTTCAGATGGCGGATGGACATGACATAGCAGATGTAACACAGGATGATACAGGACAGCTGCAGCTGGTAATTCTTCATGTCAGAAGCACTGTTAAAGCCTAACATGTAGCGGTAGACGGCAGCACCCACAATGATCAGAGAGTTGACGATACCACAGTTGATCATGAATTTCCGGTTCTTATACAGGACCAGTAAACTTGTCACCGGAAGGATGTAAGTGAATGCGATCGGTGACTCCGTGGTGCATATGACAAAGGTATAGAAGATGCCGTAACCGATGACCAGATCGTAGCGGTAGAGCTCCGTTGCCCAGCCCTTTACACGTAACAGCACTTCGCCAAAGATCAGAGGCAGCCAGCACAATGCCAGGAAAATAAGGTAAGAAGTGGTGGGGTATAACCCGCCGGAAGCATCGGAGCCATAGTTGGCACTCAGTAAAATCGCAAAAACAATCCAAATCTTACGGGCCTTGCGATTGGCCTTTTCTTTGAAGACATTTTCATCGTATGTCATTGAGCATTTCCTCCTTTACAATCTTCCCCGGTGTGTTCAAAAAAGTGAATCAAATGGTGGATCACTTCCCTGCTTTCCGGAAACTCCGGGTAAAAAGCGCTGAACGCATGGGTCAGGCGGGGATCCTTCGGGTAGTTGATCAGTTTATGGGGCATCTGATGTCTGCGCAGAGCCTTTTCAAAATTCAGAGTATAACTCTGAAGATTATCGTTGTCACTGGTGATCAGGAGACTGGGTGGCAGGCTGGTCACGATGTCCGGGTGCTCCGGAGATACATAGGGGGCAAAAGCACTTTTTTTATAATGCCGGCCGTAGAGATATCTGGGGAGGAAAAGTCCGATCTGATCCAGGCGGTTCGTATAGAACATACCGCTGACCAGGCCAAGTGCCCGGACTGGCAGGTCAGAAGGGGTTACTCCGGCAGCCTGTGCCAGTGCAGTGCTTCGCTGCATGGCGATTCCATAAGTCAGCAGACAGGCACCGCCGCTGTCGCCGCAGGCATATATGCGGGAAATGTCACCGCCGTATTCCATCAGATGATCCCGGATAAAATCCAGTGCCAGATGCAGGTCAGTTAGTTGGTCATAGAAGAGACAGTCCGGTATCAGCCGGTACTCAATGCTGAATACCAGATACCCCGCCTCACAAAGGGAGGCACAAAAGGGACGGTTGAATTCCTTGTTCCCTATGAGGAGGCCTCCGCCATGTACGTTGACGATGACCGGGAGAATCTCTCCGTCCCGTCCCCTGGGACGGTAGACATCCAGACGATGTGCCGGAACATGCTTCTCGTCATAGAAAATATCCGATTGTAGGAAAACATCTTCCGGAAGAGGATATTCTTTACCCCTGGAAGCGCAGCTTTGTTCGAATGCCGCCCGCTGCTTATAGAACATTTCACATATAAAGCTTTTCATGTGTACTCCTGATTCTGACTGTATATGTTTCAAAAAAGGAAAGTATTTGTCGAAAAATAGCGATATGCAGTCTTTAAAAGAATACCACAGAAATGAAAGGATTAAAATAGAAAAATGCAACATTCTATTATGGAATGTTGCATTATCCTAATTCATTTATTCTTTCAAGGAGGCCATTATGAGCACGACACAACCTATCCGCAGCAAACAGCTTTTACACGATTTCAAAGATTACTACCTTACCAAACAGCCCAACTCCCGGAATTACACTCTCATCCTGATCGGTCTGAACACTGCTCTCCGCATCAACGACATCCTTCATCTCACCTGGGGAGATGTCTATTGCACAGGACACAGCCGCTTTTACACCCATCTCCTCATCACGGAGAAAAAAACGGAAAAAGAAACCAGAATCCTGATCAACAGAGAACTTCAGGAAACATTACTGTCCTACCGGACAACACAGCCTTCCATAGCTGACACAGACTACCTCTTCCCCAGCCCCAGAAAAACCGGTTCCCCACTCTCCCGATACCAGGCCTACCGCATTGTCCGTAAGGCTGCTGAAGCCGTAGGGATTGAAGACGTGATCCGGTGCCATTCCCTGCGGAAGACCTTCGGCTACCATGCATGGAAAATGGGAACTCCGCCTGCATTGTTAATGGAAATTTACAATCATTCTTCTTTTCAGATCACAAAACATTATCTGGGAATTGAACAGGATGACAAAGATGCCGTATTTCGTGACATACAGCTATGACATACGGCTTGCATAATTGCTATGATGATATGAAAGTAACGCATTAACGATTTTTACAAAAAAGGCTAAAGTTTTCCCATGGTCAGCCGAAATATGTAGTGCAAGACAAAATGCAACATTCCATAATAAAATGTTGCATCAGTGCAAACCAGCAGGCAAGGAAGGCTGAATTAAAACAAGGAGGTTATCAATATGCTGCGTCTGACCGTTAGTCCGGAAGAATACCTGATGATCAATGACAATATCAAGATCGTGTTCCTGGGAGGAACTAAGAATCATCTCCGTATCATGATCGATGCACCGAGAGAGGTGAACATCGTGCGAAGCACGGTATTAGAAAACCAGATCACAGATCCGGAGGAGAGAGCGAAGCTTCCTAAATATTATGCGGAAGAAGAGCACCCGGAGAAGTACCGCAAAAAATCCAACGTGATCATCACAAAGGGAAATGCGGACAAATAATTTCATATGGTAATAACCGGAGGAAGAGCGGCTCTGTCAGGGCCCGACAGGGAAGCTCCTACTCCGGTTACTATAAAACTAAAAACAAGTATCTGGGAGAAAAGGATTTCTCAATAACAATACAGATACGCACACTGCCGCAAAAGGAATTGGGCAGTAATACAAGGAGGTAAATTATTATGGTAGTACAACACAATCTTACAGCTATGAACTCTAACAGAATGTTAGGATTAACCACCGCTTCTCAGGCAAAGTCCACCGAGAAACTGTCTTCCGGTTACAAGATCAACCGTGCAGCTGATGACGCAGCAGGTCTGTCCATCAGTGAAAAGATGAGAAAGCAGATCAGAGGTCTGACACAGGCTTCCCTGAACGCACAGGATGGTATTTCCGCAGTACAGACCGCTGAAGGCGCCCTGACCGAAGTACATGATATGCTGCAGAGAATGAACGAGCTGGCAGTAAAGGCTGGAAATGGTACTATGTCTGCTGATGACAGAAACTATGTGCAGAATGAGATCGATCAGCTTGTAAATGAAATCGACCGTGTATCTGAAACCACGAAATTCAACGAGACTTATCTGTTAAAGGGTGATGCAGCCTCAAATGGCAATGAGAAGACCTTTGCAGCAAACGATGTTTTAGGAACAGTTGACGGAGTAACTGTAGCAGCAAATGGTAACACGGCTGCTAAGTTGACAGATGGCGCAGAGATCAAAATTGGAACCGTTGACGTAGTTTCCAGTGATGATACTAATTTTAAGATTACTGATAAGACTAATGCTCAGAACGTTGTTAAGATTACTTCTGATGGAACAAACGCAACCGTTACACTAAAGAATGGTAAAGAGGTTACAAATACAATTACTGAGATTGCAAACTCATATGGAATTGAAGTTCAAAACAACGCAACTGGCTCTGCCACAATCAGTAAGCAGTTAAAGGTTGAATCTACTAACGCCAATGTCACAGGAACATACACTGGAAATCTTAATGACCTTGATGCAGATGCTGATGTCAATGTGAAACTGGCAATTGGAGCATCCGGAAGCACTGCACTGAGCTCTTCTGAGAAAGCTTTGATCTTAAGCTTCCAGGTAGGCGCTGATACCACCGCTGAGAACAAGATTGAAGTATCCTTAGAGTCTATGAGTGCTAAGGGCATTGGCGTGAACGGACTGCAGGTAAATGGAACAGATTCCACGAATGCTGATGCAGCTGTTAAGACCATCGCAAATGCTATCCAGAAGGTATCCACTCAGCGTTCCGCACTTGGTGCTGTTCAGAACCGTCTGGAGCACACCATTAACAACCTGGATAACGTTGTAGAGAATACCACCAGCGCAGAGAGCCAGATCCGTGATACCAATATGGCTACTGAGATGGTTAAGTACTCCAACAACAACATCCTGGCTCAGGCAGGTCAGGCTATGCTGGCTCAGGCTAACCAGTCTAACCAGGGCGTACTGTCTCTGTTACAGTAAGCTTAAGCTGAGATCAGGTTGTTTCCTAAGAGGAACGAACCATATCTGTAAGAGTTATGTAAGAACCAAAGGGCAGTCCATGATGGGCTGCCCTTTTTGGGTTCTTATAAGGCCTTTTGATCATCCAAAGATTTCTTTTCCAATTCCTTCGAAAAATTATCATAGTAATCCATGGCTGCCTGTGTAGAAATAGAAAGCTCAGCATCATACTCAAAAAAGTTCATACCAATGTGCTCCTTTTACATAATTTTTTGTGCTTTTGAGAATTCATTTTCAAATTCCTTTGAAAATTTTTCGTAATAGTCAATGGCAGATTGTGTAGGGATTGATAGTAGAGTCTCTAACTTGTGGATTGCATCCTCTTTTGACAAGTTAAAGTCCTTACATGACCGAACAATTTCTTTTGCTCTGCCTTCCTCTACGCCATCCTTGTAAATAACTCTCTTTTCCGCCTCAGCATCATACTCAAAAAACACCATATCAATAACCTCCTTCTTATTCTCAAGCAAAAATTCCTTCAAAATATCCCTCCTGATACATACGTCCACGGCCTGAACGATGGCCTGCCGGTTTGGATACACCTTTGCCTGCTCACGGACTTCTGCGACAAACTGGGCGTACTCCTTTAAAATCTGGCAGGCATCCATCAGCTCGGAGTTGAACCCGAGATTGATATTGATTACCTGTACCTGTAATTCAAGCTGAGGAGTCTCTTCCTTATTCCGGTAGGCGCTGGACAGCTTCAGGGTGCTGTATTCCGGGAGAGGATCCGTCCCGTTATAAAACACTACGAAATGCGGAGTATCCAGCATCTGTAACTTGTTGGAATAAAGCAGGTCATCTGAGTTCATCTTTGAATATTCACTTGCCAGATACAGCAAAAAGCGATACGGCATATTGGGATTCAGGGTGGATTGGTGCTCAAAAAACCATAGATCAAAATCCACCACAAATGACAGGTCGTTCTGCAAGCTTAGGTAAACCGCATTTTCCAAAGTTGTAATATGCAGTAGCTCCGGATCTTCATAATGCGAGTGATTCAGCGCATTGTACAGCGAGAGCAGCTTCTCCTTGTCATGAAATATTTTCCGGAACACCAGATCCTTATAATTCCGCTTTCCGGAAGCCGGTATTGCCACAGCCACATTCCCCGGCGCAGCAGCTATCGCATTCCCATACGAAATTTCTTCCGCAACAAAATTTTTCCAGAATCTCGACACAGTATTCATCAAATACTCCTCCGAGAAATAGTTGCCGGTTATATTATTTTGTTTTAACTCCATAAATCTCCTTTCTGTTGCAAAATAAATGTAAAAATAAAACAAATATTTTCCATATAAAATAAATAATAAGGGAAACTTTGACCACTGACGGGTCTATAAGAATTTTTGAAAGAAGAAAAATTACTTCTAATACCACCATACCATAGGGATTCCTTATTGGCAAGTCTGAAAAATGTTACAAAAAGGCTACAAAAAATCCAGAAAAATGTTACAGAACGCTTCTAAAGTTTTACTTTCCCGGCATTTTGGGGTAAGATAAGCAGTATAGATTCCTAAGGACACAGAAAGAGAGGGTTACTATAATTATGAAATTTCAGGACATGCCTTACGAGAGAATAGATTTTGCCAAAGTGCAGGAAGAGATGGGAGAACTGATCCGGGAGCTGGATGCGGCGAAGAGCGGGGAGGAGCAGTTCGAGGTGCATCAGAAGTACTATGCGCTGACGGACCGTGTCATGACGCTGATGACGATCGCGAATATCCGCTTCGACATCGATACTTCCGATAAATTCTACGAGGAAGAGCATAAATACTACGATGAGCAAGGACCGGTATTCAGCAATCTGGTGCTGGCTTATCAGAAGAAATTATATGAATCCCCCTACAGAGCTTATCTGGAGGAGAAGATCGGTCCGGTAGCATTCAAGAATATGGAGCTGGCACAGAAGTCCATGAGCGAGGCGTTGATCCCGCTGATGCAGGAGGAGAATTCCCTGACTATGGAGTATGATAAGCTCATCGCCGGTGCGAAGATCGACTTCGACGGCAGGGAACTGAATCTGTCCCTGTTACGGCCCTATCTGGTAAACTCTGACCGCAATGTCCGCAGACAGGCCTGGGAGAAGATGAGCGCGTTTTTCCTGGAAAATGAGGAACAGCTGGATACCATCTACGATAAACTGGTGAAAAACCGTACCGCACAGGCCAGAGCCATGGGTTACGAGAATTATCTGGAACTGGGGTATTACCGGATGAACCGCAACTGCTACGGCAAGGACGAGGTAGAGGCTTTCCGCAGGCAGATCAAGGAGTATTTCGTACCCTTTGCAGAGAAGTTGCATGCCCTCAGAAGACAACGTCTGGGTTTGGAGAAGCTCAGCTATATCGACGAGCAGGTATATTTCAAGGACGGCAACCCGGCGCCCACCGGCACCCCGGAAGAGATCATGGCAGCAGGCCAGAAGATGTACCGGGAACTGTCCCCGGAGACTGCGGAATTCTTTGATTTCATGATGGAGAACCAACTGTTTGACGTATTGGGCCGCAAGACCAAGAAAGCTGGCGGTTACATGACTTATCTGCCTCTGTACCATGCACCGTTTATCTTCGCTAACTTTAACGGTACCAGCGGTGATGTGGACGTCATCACGCATGAGTGTGGTCATGCGTTTCAGGGGTATCTCGCTGCACAGGATCCTATCAGAGAGCATGCGGATATCGGCATGGAGACTGCAGAGATCCATTCCATGTCCATGGAATTTTTCACGGAAAAGTGGATGAACCTGTTCTTCGGCAACAGAGCGCAGGATTACGTGGAAATGCATCTGGAGGATGCGGCTGCGTTTATTCCTTACGGCTGTATGGTGGATGAGTTCCAGCATATCGTCTATGAGCACCCGGAGCTGACCCCGGCCGAGAGAAAGCAGGCATGGAGCCGTCTGGAGCGGGAGTACAAGCCCCACCTGGATTACGAGGGAGATCCTTTCTTCGGACAGGGAGGCTTCTGGCAGAAGCAGCTGCACATTTACGACTACCCTCTGTATTATATCGATTATTGTCTGGCACAGACCTGCGCACTACAGTACAAGGTGAAGATGGATGCCGATTTTACAGAGGCGTGGAAGAGCTATCTGAAGCTGTGCAGGCTGTCCGCCAGTGATTTTTACACTAATATGATCAAAGAAGTCGGACTGGACAGTCCTTTTGAGCCCGGATGTGTGAAAAATATCGTGGAAAAACTTGAAAAATATGTGAAATAGCTTTCTTTTTCCGCAGAAATACGGTAAAATAAGGAGTCATTGGGACTTAAGACACCAGGAAGGAGACATGTAAGCAATGTCTAAAAATGAAAAAGTTACAGAAAATAAAGAACAAACAGAACAGAAGGTCATGACCAAATATGACCGTAAGGTACAGAAACGTAAAGAGGAGAAGGAAAAGGAGAAAAAGGAAGAGCGCATCAGCATGGCCATCGGCATCGTAGTGCTTGTGGCTCTGGTATGTCTGGTAGCATCTTTCCCCATCCGTACCTATCTGGCAACTCATGAGACCTATGTGGTGGTCAATGGAGAAGCTGTAAATAAGGTAGAGTTCGATTACCAATACAACCTGACCAAGAACAATTATATCACCCAGTACGGCAGCTATCTGACATACTTCGGACTGGATACCAGCAAGGATCTGTCCACCCAGATGTATTCCGATACTCTGACCTGGCAGGACTATTTTGAGCAGAATGCTGTAGAGAGCCTGAAGCAGAATAAGGCGCTGATGGCAGAAGCCAAAGCAGCCGGCTTCACCTACGATACCACGGATGAGTACAATACTTTCAAGGAGACCATCAAAACCTCCGCTGCATCCGCAGGCATCTCCGAGAAGGAATATGTACGTTCCATCTACGGAAGCTATGCAACCATGGGCCGTATCGAAGAATATGTGAAGAACGACATGGTAATGAACGCTTATTATCAGAAGCTGCAGGAGGACAATGCTCCCAGTGATGATGAGATTCAGAGCTATTATGAGGAAAATAAGGCAACCTACGATTCCGTAGACTATCGCCTGACGACCATTGAGGCAGAATTGCCTACAGAACCTACCGAACTGGCGGATCCCGTAGAGGAGACTGCTGCAACCACCGATACCACTGCAACAGACGGAACGGCAGCTACAGATGCAACAGCTTCCGACAGCACCGATACCGCTTACCAGCCTTCCGATGCTGAGATCGCCAAGGCCATGGAAGATGCCAAGGTACTGGCAGATGATGCGGAGAAGACCGTGGCAAAAGACGGCGAAGCACACGAGAATGAGAAGAAGTCTTCCGTGAACTACCTGATCTCCGACTGGCTGTTTGATGATGCCAGAAAGGCAGGAGACACCACCGTCATTACTAACGACAACAGCCATTGCTACTATGCCGTGGCATTTGAGAAGAGATATCTGGATGAGACTCCTTCCGCAGATGTACGTGTGATTATTCCCACCGAGGATAAGACCGGTGAAGAGATCCTGGAGGAGTGGAAGAGCGGTGCAGCTACCGAGGACAGCTTCGCAGAATTGTGCAAGAAGTATACACAGGATACTTCCGCAGTAGAGAACGGCGGTCTGTTCGAGCAGGTGACCAAGACAGGTATGACAGAGGAGCTGAGCAACTGGATCTTCGACAACAGCCGTCAGGCAGGAGATACCGTAGCCATCACTGTCAGTGACACCAGCTATGTACTTTACTACATCGGACAGGATCAGCCCGAGTGGAAGATCAACATCAAGAATACGCTGGTATCCGATACAATGAGTCAGCATATGCAGGATATTACCGCAGATGTAACAGTAGAGGATCCCAAGGGTAAGCTGAATTACCTGAAGGTGCAGGCAGAGGAATCCGCAGCCGCTGAGACTGCGGCAGCAGAGACCCAGGAGATCACCGAGGAGCAGACTGCTGCTACCGAAGAGACCGCAACACAGGCACAGTAAAGCTTGCTCAGGAACAGAACATAGACAACAGACAAGTACCTGTTTCACTGCACAAGCAGAAGAGACAGGTACTGTTAGATTATGAGCAAAAATAGTCGCAAAAGGGCGGGAAACATGATAATGTGACTCTGCCAGTTACGTGAGCTGAACAGAGAATAACTTTGAGAAAGGTATGAATAAACATGCAGGAAAAAGTTCTGGTACTGGATATTGACGGAACATTGACCAATTCAAAAAAAGAGATCACGGAAGCTACCAAACAGGGAATCTGGAATATTTTACAGCATGGTCACAAGGTGATCCTGGCTTCGGGTCGTCCCACCCCCGGCATGCGGAAATGCGAAGAGGAGCTGGAACTGAAAAAATACGGCGGATACCTACTGTCATTTAACGGAGCCCGTATCGTGGAGTGTAAGACAGGAGAAGTGGTCTATCAGAGAACACTGCCCCTGTCCATTGTGCCCGGATTGTATGAATTCGCCAAGGCAAACGGCTGCGGACTGATCACTTATCAGGGTCCCGGCGTCATCTCTGCGTTCGAGCCGGATGACTATGTGCAGCTAGAAGCCAGAATCAACGGAATTCCTATAAAGATCGTTGACAATTTCGTCGAATATGTGAATTTCGATATTAATAAATGCCTGATGACAGCACCGGAAGAGATCGCGCCGGAGCTGGAGAAGCAGTTACAGGAAAAGTACAGTGATGTGGCAAGCATCTACCGTTCCGAACCCTATTTCATCGAGATCATGCCGAAAGATGTGAACAAAGCCACTTCTCTGGATCATATGCTGGAAGGCATGGGACTGACCAGAGAGAATGCGATCTGCTGCGGGGACGGTTACAACGACATCTCCATGATCGAATATGCGGGAACCGGCGTAGCAATGGGGAATGCCCAACCGGCGGTCAAGGATGCGGCGGACTATATCACCGGCACCAACGATGAAGACGGACTGGTGGAAGTCATCGATAAGTTCATCATGAACCCGGAGCAGGCATAGCCTTTCTTAGAAACAAACAATAGACACAAAGCAGTAACAAGTGAAAACTCACAGAGCAATGAGCGTATGTGATTTTTGCAAAAGAGGATATATATGATTCAGATACAAATACCTGAAAAAGCGAAATATATCATAGAAACCATACAGAATGCCGGATTTGAAGCCTATGTGGTAGGCGGCTGCGTGCGGGATTCCATTCTGGGCAGATGCCCGGAGGACTGGGACATTACCACCTCGGCGAGACCGGAGCAGGTAAAGCAGCTGTTTCGTCGCACCATCGACACCGGAATCCAGCATGGCACCGTAACCGTCATGCTGGACAAGGAAGGCTTTGAGGTTACGACCTACCGTGTGGATGGAAAATACGAAGACAGCCGACATCCCAAAGAAGTGACGTTTACTCCGAACCTGGAGGAGGACCTGAAACGCCGGGATTTTACCATCAATGCCATGGCTTATAATGAAACGGAAGGCCTGATCGACATTTTCGGCGGATTAAAAGACATCGAGGCGAAGCTGATCCGATGCGTAGGCAACCCGGAGGAACGTTTTGGAGAAGATGCGCTGCGGATCATGCGGGCAATTCGTTTTTCAGCCCAGCTGGGCTACGAGATCCACGAAGATACTGAGGCGGCAATCCGGAAGCTGGCACCGACCCTGCAGAAGATCAGTGCGGAGCGGATCCAGGTGGAATTGACCAAGCTGCTGATATCCCCTCATCCTGACACCCTCAGAGAAGCTTATGACATGGGTGTCACCAAGGTGATCCTACCGGAATTCGATGCCATGATGGAGACACCGCAGAAGCATAAGCACCATAAATACAACGTAGGGGAGCATACATTACATGCACTTATGGAGATCGGGCCGGACAAGAATCTGCGTTATGCCATGCTACTCCATGACATCGGCAAGCCGGCCACACTTACTGTGGATGAAGACGGAATCACTCATTTCTACGGACATCCGGCGGTGGGAGAAGAGATGGCGCGGAAGATTTTGCGGAGACTGCGATTTGATAATGATACCGTTGCGGTGGTCACCCGTCTGGTGAGATACCATGATTATGGCAATGATGTGATACCGGATCTGCGGATTGTCCGCCGGGCGGTGAATAAGATCGGGGAAGATATTTTCCCACTGTTGTTCCCGGTGAAACGGGCAGATATTTTGGCACAGAGCGATTACCTGAGAACAGAAAAACTGGAGAATCTCGAACTCTGGAAGAAACTGTATCAGGAAATGCTGGAAAAGAAGCAGTGCGTCTCCCTGAAGACACTGGCGGTCACCGGCAGGGATCTGATCGACACCGGTATGAAACCGGGCAGAGAGCTGGGAGAGATGCTGCAACAGCTGCTGGAACTGGTATTGGAACATCCCGAGCAGAATACCAGAGAACAGCTGCTGGAAAAGGTAAAGGAACTGTCGGCAGACAAAGATTGAGCATACTTTACAGGCTTTCCTCATAAGATAGCGTAGGAACCGGAAAACGGTTAAGGACGTATCTTAGGAGGGATTGTAAGTGAATGACAGAGCAGTGGCACTGCTGGAGCAGTATGAGATAGAAGTATTGCGTACCCGAAAAGGAAGGGGAGCGATTCTGTGCGATACACAGCAGGGCTGCCTGATCTTCAAGGAATATACAGGACGCGAGGAACAGCTGCGTCTGCAGGAGCAGGTCCTGAAGCACCTGGAGGAACGGGGAACCGTTCCTGCGGAGCGATTGCTTGCCACAAAGGAAGGCGCGTTATCGGTGACAGACCGGGACGGTGTCAGATATATTCTGAAGACCTGGTGGGAAGGCCGAGAATGTAATATCCGTGACAGGGAAGAATGTATGGAAGCCATGCGGCTTCTGGCGAGACTGCACGGTGATCTGGAATTTACACCGGTATTTCCGGAGACGGAGGAGACTTCGGCACCGATCATAGAGAGATATCTCCCCAGCCGGGACTATGAGAAGCATAACCGGGAGCTCAAGAGAGCCCGCAGGTTCTTGAAACAGCGCAGCCAGAAGACCTGGTTCGAGATCAGGTTGTCTGCAGTGATTGATCCTTTTTTAGAGGAAGCAAGACAACTGTGTGAAGAATGGAAAGAGATCGAGCTGGCTGCCTCCGACAACGGAGAGGAAGTACCGCTGTGTTTCTGCCACGGAGATTACCAATATCATAATATTCTGCGGCAGGACCGTGGATTTTTCCTGGTAAACTTCGAAAAATGTCAGGCAGACGGGCCGGTGAGAGACCTGTATTTGCTGTTGCGAAAGCTTTTGGAAAAAAGTGAATGGGATGCCGAATGGGGCAGAGTGCTTCTGGCGGCTTATGAAAGTGTCAGACCGTTAAAGCCCTATGAGAGACAGGATCTGGTCTACCGCCTGTCCTATCCTGAGAAATTGTGGAAGATCGTAAACTTTTATTATAATTCCGGCAAGGCCTGGATCCCGGAGAAGAATCAGGAGAAACTGGACCGCCTGTTGGAACAGGAAGCGGCCAGAAAGAAATTCCTGAAACTGCTGCAAAGATAAAAGCCGGGCAATGAACGGCAGACAACGGAAGAGACGTTGCGGCAGGATCGCAGCGTCAGAAGACAAAGGAGAAGCAAAACGTTGAAAAGATTCGAAGACAAAAAGTATTCGAAAACGAAACAGACAGTGGTAATCCTTTTGCTTGTGACAGCAATGTCATTTGCTGGATGCGGGCAGACAGAATCCTCCGGGACGGCGGCAACACCTGCGCCAACGGCACAGGCAGAGCGGATAGATACCGGCTTTGTTGTCACCAATCCGGACAGCTATGATTCCGCAGATACGGCGGTACTGGTGGATATCAATAATGTTGACAACACTGTCACACTGTTAAATCTGGATTTAGGCAAACGTTACACGCTGTCCATGGACGGAACAACGCGGTTCGCAGATAAATATGGAAAGGCAATTTCCCTGAGTCAGCTGCAGGAGGGGGACATCGTGGATGTGACTTTTTTGAAAAGTCAGAAGCATCTGACCTCCATGCAGCTGGCGCAGACAGCATGGCAGTATGACGATGTAGAGCACTACGAGATGAATACCGTACGGAATGAGGTGGCCATCGGGGAAGAGGTGTTCCAGTTGTCCAGGGATACCCAGTATTTTTCCCAGGGACACAGCATTGAAAAAATGGATCTGAATCCGGCGGATATTCTGACGTTTCACGGCATTGACAGCACAGTGCTCAGCGTAACAGTGGAAAAAGGCCATGGATACCTCAGACTGGTCAACGATGAGAACTTTGTGGGCGGCTGGCTGGAAATCGGCCAGACACAGATCGTGCGGATCACAGAGGACATGCTGGTGACGGTGCCAGAGGGAAGCTATCAGGTAGATATCAGCTATAACGGCGGTGGTGGCACGAAAAATGTCGTGATCAACCGCAACGAGGAAACAACACTGGATATCGGTGATCTGGAAGTGGCAGAGGCACAGTACGGTATGGTGCTGTTTTCGCTGAATCCTTCCGATGCAGAATTGTATATCGATGGAAGTCAGGTGGATGCTTCCCAACCGGTCACGCTGGAATACGGTATTCATCAGATCATAGCGAAGGCGGACGGCTATAAGTCGCTTACACAGTATCTCAGGGTGGGGCAGGAATCCGCGGGAGTGGATGTCCAGCTGGATAAGGCGGACTCCGACAGTGAAGACAGTACGGAAAGCAGCAGTTCTTCCAGCTCTTCCGCAACGGAATCTACCTCCACCGCAGATACGACTACGACCTATTACCGCGTGCATATTGATGCTCCGGAAAATGTGGAGGTATATCTGGACGGCAACTATGTGGGAATTTCCCCCTGCAGTTTTAAGAAGACCTCAGGAAGTCATGTGATCACCCTGCGAAAATCCGGTTATGAAACCAGAAGTTATACGGTACAGGTGGATGAAGAAGAAAAGGATGTATCCTACTCATTTGTAGACCTGACGGCCAGCTCTTCATCGACAGAATGATCCTTTCCGGGAGGGGAAGAAATGCCGTAAATATGCGGAAAAACCTTGACAAAAGGGATAAAAACAGATATATATATGTATAGACGTTTCAAAAGAACTATTTTCGAGCGTAAAATTAATAACGAAAACTCATTACAGGAGGAGTTCAATATGAACAAAACAGAATTAGTTGCAGCTATGGCTGATCAGGCAGGTCTTTCCAAGAAGGACGCAGAGAAGGCATTAAAGGCATTCACCGATGTTGTTGCTGAAGAGTTAAAGAAGGATGGTAAGGTTCAGTTAGTTGGCTTCGGTACTTTCGAAGTATCCAGCAGAGCAGCTAGAGAGGGTAGAAATCCTCAGAGCGGCGCACCTATGAAGATCGCTGCTTCCAAGGCTCCTAAGTTCAAGGCTGGTAAGGCATTAAAGGATATGCTGAACGCATAATAGAAGCTGAATTTTCAGAGACTCGATAGGACAACCTTTCGGGTCTCTTTTGTTTTTCAGAAACGGATGATTGTGAGGTTAAAAGCATGAGATTAGACAAATATTTGAAGGTATCCCGACTGATCAAGCGCCGTACTGTGGCTAATGAAGCCTGCGACAGCGGCAGAGTGCTGATCAATGATAAGCCGGCAAAGGCATCCGCCAATGTCAAAGAGGGAGATATCATTTCCATCTCTTTTGGCAACAAGGAAGTAAAAGTCGAGGTCCTGGATGTACAGGAGACCGTGAAAAAAGAAGAAGCCAAAGAACTTTTCCGTTATATATAATATCAGGTTCTCTATGTATAAATTTCCACATTTTCCCATACAATACATTGTAAGTCCGGTTCCGGAAGGAGCGGAGGATGGGAGGCTATGGAGAGAATGGAAGATTTAAACGCGACAGGTCGTATGCATAAAGTGACCATGACCAACAGACGGACATGTACCGTGAATGGGGTAAATGACGTCCTTTCCTTTGATCTGCGGGAGATCCTGCTGGAGACGGAACAGGGGATGCTGATGATCCGTGGCAACGAGCTCCATGTGAACCGCCTGACATTAGACAAGGGGGAAGTGGATATTGACGGCCGGATCGACAGCCTTGTATATTCGGATACCGCAGCATCCGGAGAAAAACAGGAATCCTTCCTGGGCAGGCTGTTCCGCTGATGGATGAAAATGTTTTTCTGCTGCATTCCTTTCTGCTGGGTGTGGGGATCACTTTTCTGTATGATATTCTGCGGATCCTGCGAAGAGTGTTTGCTCACAGTACCAGCATGGTATCTCTGGAAGATCTGGCATTCTGGATCTACTGTGCGGGAAAGGTCTTTCTGCTGATGTTTCATGAAAGTAACGGGAACCTGCGATGGTTTGCCGTGCTGGGGGCATTGGCGGGAATGTACCTATATCACAGGACAATCAGTCCCTTTTTTGTAAAGTATGTGGCACTGGGCCTGAATACTCTTCTGCACCCAATCCGGAAAGCCTTGCGGATAACGGGAAATTGGCTGAAAAAGCAGTTGACTATACTTAGGAAAATGCTTAAAATATTCATTAAAAGGAGATGCGCGTATGGCAAGAAGAAAAGCAGCCTACCGCAAGAGACACCAGAACCGGTTCAGTATGTTCCTGGTGACCCTGGTCGTGTTGATGATCATGGTGGTCGTTGCGGTGCGGAGCGTGGAATTACAACAGAAGATTGCGGGCTATGATACCCAGATCGCAAGCCTTGGCGCGCAGATCGAAGCAGAGCAGGCCAGAGCGGAACAGATCGAGGAATTCGGTAAGTACACTCAGACGAAAGCTTATGTGGAAGAGGTGGCGAAGGATAAGCTGGGACTGGTATACGAAGGTGAGATCCTTTTTCAGGAAGACAATTAAGCAGGGAAACTGTTTCTCAACAGTGAACCTGCTTTTTTTGTCGCAAAAAATGAAGTCTCTCCCTCCCTCGATTTGACAAAAGGAAGAGGAAAACTGCCCTATAATCGTGAAAACAGAAAGGGGAGGATGCCATGATCATAGGGAAAAAGGAGCAGGAACGGCTGGAGAGAGAACAGTGTGCACAGATCTCACTGCTGTGCAGACAGAAACTGATGGGATATGCGGAGAGTTTTGAGGAACTGGGGAAGAGCTTTCGGCGGGAGATACAGATTACAGGAGAGGACAGGCAGAATATTCTGGAAAAATGCATGCTGTGGCAGAGCAGACAGATCATGGGAGACCATCTGCAGGAAGTGGCCCGGATCATGGAACGGGTGGCAGGAGAGGAACTGGGGTATTGTCCGCTGGAAGAGAAAAAGAGGAAAAGCCTGGTACAGGCGCTCAAGAGTGAAGGGATCATCGCCAGAGACCTCTGCTATGTGGAGAAGGACGGCAGCAGCTCCGGGACAGAAGCAGGGATCAGTATGACACTGTCCACCGAAAAAAGGCACTATAAGGCGGCACAGGTGGCGGACATGCTGACGGTATTATTGGGAAAAAAGCTGCAGGTTTCTTCAGGAAGCCCTTATCTCGTGGAGCAGGAGCCGCATTGTTTTCTGTTCACAGAGGAACCGAAATACATAGCACTGACGGGGGTGAGCCGGGCGGTAAAAGAAGGGGAGAAAGTCTCGGGGGATCAGTATGCCACCATGGAATCGGAAAAAGGGAAGCTGATCCTGCTGTTGTCTGATGGGACAGGCTCCGGGGAGGATGCCAGCCGGGGCAGCGGCAGAGTCATGGATCTCATGGAAAAAATGCTGGAGGCGGGCTTCGGGACCGAGGCATCTGTGAATCTCCTGAATTCCGCGTTGTATGCGCAAAATGAAGAGGACGATCATCCTACGATAGACCTTTGCAGCCTGGATCTGTATACCGGCGAATGTGAGATCTGCAAGGTGGGCGGTGTTGCCACGTTCTGGAAGACCTCCGGAAGGGTTCTCTGTGTCGGCGGCGAAAGCCTGCCGTTAGGTATTTTTCAAAAAGTGCAGATGGAACGACAGATGTGTCAGATCCGGCCGGGAGATCTGCTGGTCATGATGACAGACGGGGTTCTGGATATGATGGAAGACGGGGAAGAGCGCATGGCACAGGTGCTGGAAGGGCTGCAGGAACAGAACCCGCAGGAGATCGCAGAGAAAATATTGTCCTATGCCATCTGTGCCTCAGAGGGACGGATTCGGGACGATATGACGGTATTTGTGCTCTGCCTGTGGGAAAACACGTGATGCCGCCTTGATTTTTCCTCATAATTAGGATAGAGTAAAAACATGAATACATGGATGGATACGCGAGAAAAAGTATTTGCATATATCAGAGAGCATCACATGCTGCAGGCCGGCGACCGTGTGGTAGCTGGTGTTTCTGGAGGGGCAGACTCGGTTTGCCTCTTATTTTTGTTGCTGGAATGGCAGAAGGAAGTACCTACAGACATTGCCGTAGTGCATGTGGATCACGGCATTCGCGCGGAGGCCGGAGAAGATGCCCGGTATGTGGAGCAGCTCTGCGAGGAGAGAGGAATCCCTTTTTTCCTGACCAGGGCAGAGGTAAGGAACAGAGCCCGCATGGAGAAAATCTCTGAGGAAGAAGCCGGGCGCAGAACGAGATATGAGGCGTTTGAAAAGGCGGCAAAGGAGTGGGGAGCCACGAAGATCGCAGTGGCCCACAACAGCAATGACCGCAGCGAGACCCAGCTGTTCCATTTGTTCCGGGGCAGTGGAATCCGGGGACTGGCCAGCATTTTGCCTGTGAGAGATCGGATTATACGACCGCTCCTATGTCTGGAACGGTGGGAGATCGAGAAGTTTTTACAACAGCGAGGAATTGTCTATTGCAAGGATGCCACCAATGAGGAGGATGACTACACCAGAAATCGTATTCGGCATCATATTTTGCCTTATGCGGAGCAGAATATTGTAAAGGGCTGTGTAGCGCATATGAATCAGACGGCGGAGCTGCTGGCGGAGACGGAGGACTATCTGGAACTGCAGACAAAAGAAGCAGCTGGCCGATGTATCCGGGCAACGGACGGTGATGGAGAGTCCGCAGAGACGGGGGACAGCCGGAACGCGGTGATCTGTATTGCTGTGGAGTCTTTTCTGTCGTTGCATCCTGTGATCCGTAAGCGCCTCTTGTATGAAGAAGTGAAGCAATTGTCTCCCGGACAGAAAGACATCACTTACCAGCATATTCAGGAACTGCTGACCTTGTTTACCAGGGAAGGCAACCGGCAGATCTGTCTTCCGTTCGGCATCCGGGGTAGACGGCAATATGAGGAAGTCCTGCTGACAGTAGAGAGGACAGACAGGGAGCTTTTGGAGAAGACGGAAGTGGCTGAGAAATATCAACCAACTCTGCAGCTTTCTCCCGGACAGACAGGGACAGTGGAATGTGAAGTGGGAACGGTGGAATACTGTGTGTGTGACCTGGCCGCTGCCCATGAAAAAAACCAAGAAGTTCCCACAAATCAGTATACGAAATGGTTTGATTATGATAAAATAAAAAAATGTCCGGTGATACGGACAAGAAAGCCGGGTGACTATCTGACCATTGCTGACGGCAGAGGCGGGATGATCCATAAATCGCTGAAAAGTTATCTGGTCGATCAAAAGATCCCACAGGCGGAACGCGACAGACTGCCGATCCTGGCAGAGGGAGAGCATGTACTGTGGGTCGTGGGATACCGTATCAGCGAATATTATAAAGTAAGGGAGAATACAAAACGTATTTTAAAGGTACAATTAATAAGAAAGGAGTTCGCTTAAAAGCGAAAAGACAAAAGAAAATGGCAGAGCATATCAGAGTACTGTTGACAGAAGAGGAAGTAGATAAGAGAATCCAGGAGATCGGTGAGCAGATCAGCAAGGATTATGCGGGTAAGCAGGTACACCTTGTATGTGTACTGAAGGGTGGCAGCTTTTTCATGTGTGAACTGGCAAAGCGTATCACTGTTCCCGTATCTCTGGACTTTATGTCCGTATCCAGCTATGGCAGCGATACCAAGTCCAGCGGTGTAGTCAAGATCGTGAAGGATCTGGACGAATCTCTGAAAGATAAGGAAGTTATTGTAGTAGAGGATATCGTGGACAGCGGAAGAACCCTGAGCTATCTGCTGGAGATGCTGAAGGACAGAGGTCCGGCTTCTTTACGTCTGTGCACCCTGTTGGACAAACCCGAGAGAAGAGTGATCGATGTCCATGTGGATTATACCGGATTTAATATTCCCGATGAGTTTGTAGTGGGCTATGGTCTGGATTATGATCAGAGATATCGTAATCTGCCTTACATCGGTGTGGTAGAATTCGATTAAGCGATACAAAGATGTAGGAGGCCCGTGAAGTTGAAACAAAACGGCAAAACAATCAATTCATATTTTATATTTATCATACTTCTGCTTCTGGTGATCTTCGGCCTCAACCTGTTGAACAACCGTACAGATGAATACACCAAGGCAGAGTTCATTGCGGATCTGGATGCCGGCAATGTATCGGAAGTCGTGGTGCAGCCCAACGGAGAAGCACCTACCGGATATCTGGAGATCCAGATGAAGAACGGTGCATCTCATAAGCTGTACGCAACGGACATTACAGAACTGGAGACCCTGGTACGTGAGTATGGGTTTGATCCGGTGGTCAATGACATTGAAAGGGAGAACTGGTTCCTGACCTATATGCTGCCGATGCTGGTCGTGCTGGCGGTGGGAATTTTCCTGTTCATGATGATGAATGCCCAACAGGCAGGTGGCGGTAACGGCAAGATGATGAACTTCGGCAAAAGCCGCGCCAAGATGACATTGGGTGACAAGAGTGTCACATTCGCTCAGGTGGCCGGTCTGAAAGAGGAAAAGGAAGAACTGGAGGAGATCGTCGATTTCCTGAAGGAGCCGGGAAAATACACCGGTGTCGGAGCCAGAATCCCCAAGGGTGTCCTGTTGGAGGGCCCTCCCGGAACCGGTAAGACCCTGTTGGCGAAAGCCGTGGCAGGCGAAGCCGGAGTACCTTTTTTCAGCATCTCCGGATCTGATTTCGTGGAAATGTTCGTCGGTGTGGGCGCTTCCCGTGTGCGTGACCTGTTTGAAGAAGCAAAGCATAATGCACCTTGTATCGTATTTATCGATGAGATCGATGCCGTGGCAAGACGGCGTGGTACCGGTATGGGCGGAGGACACGATGAGAGAGAGCAGACCCTGAACCAGTTACTGGTAGAAATGGACGGTTTCGGCGTCAATGAGGGCATTATCGTTATGGCGGCCACCAACCGTGTGGATATTCTGGATCCTGCAATCCTGCGTCCCGGTCGTTTCGACCGTAAGGTAGCGGTGGGAACCCCGGATATCGGTGGCAGAGAAGAGATTTTGAAAGTACATGCGAAGAACAAACCTCTGGGGGATGATGTGAATCTGCAGCAGATCGCTCAGACTACTGCAGGCTTCACCGGAGCGGATCTGGAGAACCTGCTGAACGAAGCGGCCATTATCGCGGCGAAGGAGAACCGCTCCTTTATCGCACAGAAGGATATCAAGAGAGCCTTTATCAAAGTGGGAATCGGTGCGGAGAAGAAGAGCCGTATCATTTCCGACAAGGAGAAGAAGATCACTGCATACCACGAAGCAGGCCATGCGATCCTGTTCCATGTACTTCCGGATGTGGGACCGGTCTATACCGTATCCATTATTCCTACCGGTGTGGGAGCCGCCGGTTACACCATGCCTCTGCCGGAAAAGGATGAGATGTTCGCCACCAAGAGCCGTATGCTCCAGGATATCATGGTATCTTTGGGCGGACGTATCGCAGAGGAGATCATCTTCGGAGATATTACCACCGGAGCATCCAGTGATATTAAGAAAGCCACCAAGACAGCCCGCCGTATGGTAACCCGTTACGGAATGTCTGATAATATCGGTGTCATCTGCTATGACGATGACGATGATGAAGTCTTCATCGGTAAGGATCTGGCACATGCCAAGGCGCACAGTGAGGAGATTTCCGGTGAGATCGATAAGGAAGTCAAGCACATCATAGATGACTGCTACACCAAGGCAAAGGATATCATTTTGCAGCATGAAGATGTCCTTCACAGCTGTGCACAGCTTCTGCTGGAAAAAGAAAAGATCAACAGAGACGAGTTTGAAGCATTATTTCAGCCGAAAGCAGATTCCTTTTTGAATACTGAACTTTCGTAAAGGGTCGGGAGTGGAAAAGGTTTTCGCAGGAAAATCAGAGATTTGGTAGTATTGTACAAACTACTTTTGTGAAAAATAGACAAAAACAGATATATGTTTTTGTAATATTTGTGAATTTTGAGAATAGTCAAAAATAGTAGTGCATGCTATTATAATACTCGTAACCCCCCCAATACATTATATAGTTTTTTGCTATACCCCATAAGAAAGAAATACCTTCTCTAAAAAGGGCAGTCCTCCCAAGACTGTCCTTTTTACTGTCTAAAAATCGCTGAATAAAGAGGCGGGCAGTTGTCAGATGTAAGGAAAAAGGGTATAATAAATAGAGCTTTTGAGCTTGGGACATGTCACACTGCCGGAGCGCACAAGACAACAAAGCACTTTGACAGAAGCAGTGTCATAATATAGATAGTAAGACATTAGTCTCAGAAAGGGTAGATACTATGGATCTGGAGCTATTACGGCGAACAGAATATAATCAGCAATATATTGCGGCCATGAGACCTGTATTTAACAGGAGAGCACTTTTTACAGATACCAGTGCGGAATATGTGATTCCGGAAGAGCCGGCCTGTTTTTCCGAAGTGACGATCCGCTTCCGGACCGCCAGAAATAATGTGGACAGAGTGTTCCTGGTATGCGGCGGTCAGAAACACCTCATGGTACGTGTGGAGAGCAATAATGACTTTGACTATTACGCTTATGTCATGCGGCTGGATGATCAGAAGGTGTCTTATTATTTTGAAGTGCAGACCGGCAGGATCACAGGCATCTACGATATGAGAGGTCTGGTACAGGAAGTCAATGAATATTATGACTTTATCATTATTCCCGGATTCCATACACCGGACTGGGCAAAGGGTGCGGTCATGTACCAGATTTATACGGATCGTTTCTGCAACGGAGATCCTTCCAATGATGTGCTTACCAATGAGTACTGTTACATCGGGGAACCGGTGCACCGTGTAGAGGATTGGGGACGTTATCCGGCACAGATGGATGTCCGCGAGTTCTATGGCGGCGACTTGCAGGGTGTGTTGGACAAGATGGATTACCTGCAGGATCTGGGCGTAGAGGTCATTTACTTTAACCCACTGTTTGTCTCCCCATCCAATCATAAGTATGATATCCAGGACTATGACTATATTGATCCCCATCTTGGGAAAATCGTCAGTGATGAAGGAGACCTGCTTCCCGACGGACAGCGGGAGAACCGTTTTGCTTCCCGTTATATTGACCGTGTGACTAACAAGGCGAATCTGGAAGCCAGCAACAAGCTGTTTGCTCAGGTGGTGGCAGAGGCACACCGCAGAGGCATGAGAGTCATCCTCGACGGTGTCTTCAATCACTGCGGATCCTTTAATAAATGGATGGACAAAGAGCGCATTTATGAAAATGCGGAAGGATATGACAATGGTGCCTATGTCAGTGCTGACAGCCCTTATCGGAATTACTTTGATTTCCACAATCAGGCAGCATGGCCCTATAACAATTCCTATGACGGATGGTGGGGACATGACACACTGCCGAAGCTGAACTACGAGGGATCCCAGGAACTGATGGACTATGTCCTTCATGTAGCGAAAAAATGGGTATCTCCGCCCTACAATGTGGATGGATGGAGACTGGATGTGGCAGCTGATCTGGGTCACAGTCAGGAATTCAACCATCATTTCTGGCAGGAATTCCGGAAAGCGGTAAAAGAGGCCAATCCGGAAGCCATTATTCTGGCAGAGCATTACGGCAACACCAGAGACTGGTTACAGGGAAATGAATGGGATACCGTTATGAACTACGATGCATTCATGGAGCCCGTGACCTGGTTTCTGACCGGTATGGAGAAACACAGTGATGACTACCGGGAGGATCTGCTCGGCAATTCCGAGAGCTTCTGGGGTGCTATGCGGCATCATACCTCCAGTTTCTCCATGCCCAGCTGGCAGGTGGCAATGAATGAACTGTCCAACCATGATCATTCCCGTTTCCTGACGAGAACAAATCATAAGGTGGGACGTACCAATACACTGGGCCCCCAGGCTGCGGAACAAGGTATTAATAAAGCGGTCTTCCGGGAAGGTGTTGTGATCCAGATGACATGGACGGGTGCACCTACGATCTATTACGGAGATGAGGCCGGTGTCTGTGGTTTCACGGATCCCGACAACCGCAGAACGTATCCCTGGGGACATGAGGATCAGGTGCTGCTGGCATTTCATAAGGACATTATCCGCCTGCGTCGTGAAAATGAAGAGTTGCGCAGCGGATCTTTGAAAATGTTGGAAAGCGATTATAATTTTATTTCCTATGGTCGTTTTAACCGGAAAGGTCAGTGTGCGGTTCTGATCAATAACAATAATCATCCGATCACCAAGGAAATCCATGTGTGGGAGATCGGTACGCCCAAGACCGGTAAGATGAAAGTGATCTTACAGTCCAGAGATGACGGTTATTGCATGGAAGGCGCGGAATATGAGATCAAGGCAGGCAAGATCCTGATCGAGATGCCCCAGACATCCGCAACCATTTTGAAATTTATAGAAGAATAAATATATGTAACTATTCAGAACACCATTCGCAAAACCGCCTCTGCGAGAC
>ERZ791884.437-NODE-437-length-43532-cov-3.491593_pt1 | contig 43532 bp, 40 predicted proteins | sample MGYA00509941_ERZ791884 | MGnify/ENA primary metagenome ERZ791884 (study PRJEB30046, sample SAMN00792095) | human gut metagenome | study: EMG produced TPA metagenomics assembly of the A metagenome-wide association study of gut microbiota in type 2... | reverse complement strand
CCCCCCCGAGGATTTCTGACCAGAGTTGAATGGTTTCATCATCAAGCGTCATGTCAACGCCGTTGATATAGGTCTGCATGGCAATGTCAAGCCCTTCACCTTCTGCTATTTTTCCAATAGCCATTCCTCGATCTTCATAAAATGACATCATACAGATGGCCGTAGAAATCCCTGCAAGTGATCCTTTTCCAACTTCCGGTTCGTTTGTCGTTAAATCATCCGTTATGGTAGCTTCAAACTCATAGCTGTTCATCTTGGAATAGTCTTTCGGAGCATAGCCAGTAAAGCCTCCATTTACAATCGTAATCCCCGTGATTTCATTACTCCGTTTTGTCCCTGTACTGTCCGTCGTAATCTCATAAATTTTAATCTTCGCTTGATTCGATGCGTATGCGCTATCTAGTCTAATGGGGTCTACCGTATAGTCCACTTTGAATTTTACCTTCTCCCCATTGGGGTCTTCCAATCCTTCAGCGTTAAATCTTACGGCTTGAAAGGAATTAATTCTTGGAGGAGTATAATTAACGACTTTATATGGATTGGCAGCCACGGACTGTACCGAATAGAATCCTCTCGAATCTCGTACCTGATACGCAAAATTCGCCTGGCTTGAAGCCGTCGTCAGGTATCCGGTCGTCATAGTTGCACCGGATATGGTCGCAGAACTTCCTGGAACTGTGAAAAAGTGCCCTGCGATTGTTGCATTGTACTTCCCGGAAGAACTGCACGTTGTTTGCAATCTTGATTTCCCTGCGATTAGAACGCCGTATCGAGTCAAATAGGATGATCCATACTCCTGAAATGCCGCCGACATACTGCAGGCGGGTTTTGTCGCTGCATTGTCCGGAAAATAAACCGTGAAGCCACTGGAAAGCTGCCCACCTATATTGGTCGATCCCGATTTGGTTTGCACATAAATAGTCCCGCTTAAGGCTGTGGTGGTCGGATAACTGCTAAACAGAGTAAGGGGCGGGGTATAGGTAAAGTAAGTCGTTATTCCACTCGTCGCCGATAACGCTCCTGCCAATGAACAACTGGCCGTATGAGTAAAAGAGGAGCTTTTCCGGCTGATGCTGATTCCTCCCGCAGTCCCTGCTGTGAAGCTTGATGGACAGGACATCGTGGATGCGCGGGGTATAGTCGTAAAAGTAAACGTTCCTGAACAGCTGGCTGTCCCAAGTCCCACGCCGGAAGCACAATATCCCTTAAACGTCAATTTAAGCGTACCGTCATTTCCATGCGTATAAGTTTTTGAAACGGTCTTCAACGTTTTTGTGCTGCCTACTGCCAAGCTTCGAATATCAATTGTCTTCGATGACCATAAGGTTGCGTCTGTTCCTGTCGTTTTCTTGATATAAACATTGGCACCTCCATTGTTATATGAACTGCACGCCTTCAATTTCTTTATCTTTAGAGAAATCGAAACGACAGAAGTGTTCGCTGCAATATTCTGGCTGCTTTGCGTTACCACCAGCTGCAGCTCCGCCCAGCCGGAACCAAATGTATCTTTATATGTTGCCATTTGTCTCCTTTCTTGGGTCATACATAAAATTTAATGTATTGACTCCATCATCCCTCACATTTTTTGTGTATACATAATTCCCCAGTCTCATGCTATTAGTCATTTCCACATCGGAAATATACATAAATGATCCAGTAATCGTTGTGATTGGCGTATCATTTTCATTAATCGTAAAGGTTTTATTGTTAATACGAACAGAATAGGGGCTTTCCTGTGCTTTTAACTTCACCTTTGAGAGGTCATCCTCATAAACAGGTTTTCCATCCTCCGTTGTCTCTGGTATATGTACATATACTGGCTCCCCATTGTACGTTACTGGATTCCCCTCATCATCTAAAACTGGCTCTTTTCGATACTTCTGCCTTTTCTCGTACTGGATGTTATTATTCTCGTCAAGATCAAGGTCAACACCTTTAATTACTAGCCCGCCCAGCGGTGAGAGCGTGATCAAATTGAGGGCGCTTCCATATTGATCGAGCATCTGAGTATTGCGTTCCAAGAGATAGTTTAACGACGCAAGCATTTCTTCCCGACTCGGTGTTTTGCTAAGCTCAGAAAAAACCTGTGACAACATCTTGTTTGTATTTTCTTTTAAATGGTCGATCCCATTCTTAGCCTCGTCCAATTCAACAACAATTCCACCTGCGTAAATCGGATTGCCGTCCACATCCGTGACCACACTTCCATCGCTGTTAAGCAGCGGACTCCCCCTTAAGACTTCATCAAATCCGGCTACTCCTTCAGCAAGACCCTCGATATTTTCGTTTAAGAGCGTGATTCTTCCCCGCTCATCATCATTGCCTTCCGTTCCGAAAAGATACTCCATAAGATCCATTCCTACTGCCAAAGAGCCGGCTCCAACATGGTCCGCTGTCAATGTGTTTGCCTTAATCGCCCCGCCGTCAATCACCGTTTGAGAGCCGGATTCGGCGGAGTTTTTAAACGTGGTCAGAGCATCAATATTGAACTTCTCAGAAAGCAATGCTGCCACCCGGTCAGTCAGAGTGAAATCGGTTGCGCCGCTGCCAGACTTGACAAGCCACTTGAATTGATCTGCTGTCTGCTGGGACTGGGTCTTGGTTGCAGACAGCTCGTTACCCATTGATGTCATGTTCTGAACAAGGGTCGAGATTTCTCCATTGGCTGCCGAAATCTGCGTCAGTGCGGTCTGTGCTTTGTTCCCCGCTGTGTCTGCGGCCGCTTGGGCTTTAGATGCTGCAGAATTCGCCGCCGCTGCGTCGGATTTTGCTTTATCCGCTGCGGCCTGCGCCGTCGCTACTGCTTTTTGCGCTGCGGCCACATCTTCTTCTGTCGCTCCCACACGGGTTGTCACGTTGGCAAGATTCGTTTTTGCAGCTTCCAACTCTGTCTGGGCAGAGGTTACGGCAGCATTGGCGGTATCTGCCGCAGTCTTGGCAGCCTCGGCAGCCGCTTGGGCCTTTTCTGCATCGCCCTTCGCTCCGGCAATATTAGTGGTCATGGAATTAAACACCAGATCAAGCGTCTGCTGTTCGCTGTCAAAATACACCTTCGTGGATTTCAGCGTGTGAGATTCGTCCTCATTAACAACCCGAAAGAGGCTGTCAATATCCAGTTTTGCCGCATTGATGGAAGCATCCTGAGCAACCATGTTATCTTTGATGATTTCCCGCTGTATACCCTTCTCCGTCAGTCCTAGAGCATCAAACATCAGCGCCCCAGCGGCATCCCACACATACATGTTATAGTCGCCGCCAGCGTCCTTTCCGATCTGCACCCTTGGCCGGGCTGCGTCGGATATGAGAATGGTGTTATCTTTCCACTGTGACTTCCCGTCTGATGAATGAACGGTGAACCTGGTGGTGTTGATATCAAAGCCTGACAGCTTGTCAAAGGAAAGGCTGTCAATCATGGCATCCTTGATATACCCGTTGCCAATCAGGGCTGCCACTGAATTGGAAAAATCTATGCTGATCTGAGTGCCAGTCGCACTGCCGAATACCAATTCCCTGAGAACCGCATGGTCGGATTTCAGGCTGTTAAAATCACCGGATAGGAAGCTTGCCACGTTTCCGCTTAATTCATCAATCCTGCCGGTTGCTGCCTGAAAATCTTTTGCAATAATCGTTTTGTAGTCAGCAAAATCTCCGATTATTGTCTTAATCCTTGCATCCTCTGCCGTGAAGGTTTGTGTAACAAGCTGTTTGAAATCTGCCAGATCGCCCGTGAGCACGGTAATTTTTCCAGTTGCCGCATTGATGTCTCCGGCAATAACCGTTTTATAATCAGCAAAATCTCCCCGCAGTGTCTGTATGTATCCATCAACGGCAGTCAGCTCTCCAGCAACCACCTTCTTATAATCTGCTAAATCGCCGTGAATCTTATAAATATTACCCTCAATTGCCGCAATATTATTCGTTATCACTTGACCAAATTCACTTTGAGCCTGTTCAACAGTAAGGATTGTTTTCCGGGTTTCGATTATATGATTTTCCTGATCATCAAACAGCAGCAGTTTCATATTCAGCTGCTGCACAAGATTTTCAAGTTTTTGATTCAACGCATTGCACATTTGCTCAGGAGACAAGCCTGATGTGTTAATTCGAATCAGTTCCAATGCCATTATATCTCACTTCCCTCCCTATATTCGCGTACCAGACTCTCGATTTTGCAATAGCCCTTGCCTTCAATCCGTATCTTAAACTTTTCACAGCGCCGCGGTACGATGGGAAGATACACCGCCCGGTCCTTCTCCGCATAAATATGCGCAACCTGTTCCCATGTGCCGGAATTATCAAACTGCACGTTGACCATGATCGAAGAATCCGCTTCCAATTTAAGACGCATCTGCAATTTTGAATATACCTTTTTTTCTTCAATATACTCATCGTAGTCGCCCAGCAGAGCCATCCATTTAATCCCATGATCCTCTGGGATAGGCGTATCAGCTGCGGTCGAATAAATCTTATTATCTTCTCCATTGATATATAGAAGCTTTCCGGCTAAATAAGCGAAATCAACCACCCTGGTATTATCCTCTTTATGCCACAGGCCCTTTTCCAAATCAAAGACAAACAGATAGTCATCGCCTCCTGAAGTCATTGAAACATAATACTTTGTGCCATCTGTGCCTGCTACGGCATTTCTGTATCGCGTATTCCCAAAGCATTGTGAAATCAGCTCGGGCACACCTCCTGCATATGCCATGATTCCCAATCTCGACTTATAGAATACGGTCTCATTGACCACACAAATCGATCGCTCTGAACCTTGCTCCAAGGCGTGGCATTCAGCCGTTACGATCTGATAATTGGCCGGCTTGTTGCCATAGACCTTATGAATATAGCCCTCTTTGAAAAATAATAGATGCTGCGCATACGGGGCGCAGCCTGTAAAGGCTCCATCTGTTCCTACCTCCACCGCATAGGAATCCAAAGATGTTGACTGAAAATAAAACCAGTTGGTGGGATCACCAAGCTTGCTCGAATAAATTGTATTCTTTTTCGAATTGCAGCCCCACAGCCGGTTTCCATACTCCATCACAAAATCCAAATCCGGAATCTGGCGCGACACCTTGATCCTGCCTGCCTCAACATACTGAGTCTGGCCTTCCGGAATCTCAAACGTATCATCGGGGAAGGTCAGCCGCAAAGGACCGACGATAGTCACGACTGCAGATACATTATTTTTTTCATTTGTTGTACATCCTGAAATTTCAACTGCATCGCCATCCTTAAATCCCCCAAAATTCCCTTCTTTAATTTCGATGGCATTATTGGTAATCGTAACGGTATCCCTCTCAGATACAGCCAGCTCACATCCCAATTCGCCAAAAGAATGATCGTTTAAATCAAAGTATTTCTTGTCTGGAAAAATGCAAATTTTCTGGTTAATCGCAACCAACTGCTTTTTCCCCTCAGAAAGTCGAATTTGCGGAATATGAATACCATCATAATAAAAATCACGCCCTGAAATAACGGCAAGCATCTCTCTTCGAGCCAGAAGAGTCGCCGGCGCCTCGTAGGAATCCGAATAGAGGCCCCTGGCTTTTCTCTGATACAGGCAGGGATATTCATCCGATGAAAGGTTCTGCATATCCCGCATCTCCCCATCATCAATGACAGAAACCGTATTATAGCCTTTAAATTCTAGGACCTTTTTCTTTGCGGCATTCACCTCCGCCTGAATTTCTGGTAAATACATCTTAGCCCCCTAAAAATAATTCTTAACTTTAACTTGGAGCAGGTCATCCATCATTTTCCTTTGTGTAAATTTACGATATTCTGAATAATAGGTATTAAACATTTCCATATTGTTTGCATATCCTGCATATTCCTGGTTGTTAAAATCAATCATTGCAGAAACATAGCAGACATAACAAATATCATATGGACTGGGCACAAGTAATGTCCTGTTTCCATCCTCTTTCCAATTATAGGAAAACACCTCTTCCTTTCTCAAAACTTCACTCTGTACCATCGCTTCAAACTGGTTGAGCAGCATGGTCAACGTATCATCCGTATATGCATTTGGTTTTAACTTTTTTACCTGCTCGATTGCTTCTGATAATTTCACAGTATGCTCCCTTCCATTTCAAAATTTACATTACCTCAGCACATTGAGTTGATCTTTCAAGACATTGAGGCATTCTGCCGTTATGCTGTCCCCAGGGGCAGCAAACGGAACATTGGCGCCCAGCTCATTCAGACCTGCTGCTGCCGAGTTATAATCGCGGGAAGTGATTTCTTCTCTCTGTACTACATCTTTTAGATTAAATGTTCTTGAATCAATCCCGTTTTTTTCTAATCTGGCTTTCACCCATGCGACAAATCGATTCCATTCCACCGCAGTTAATAAGAACGGCTGACCTGCAAGTTTTCCAGTATCCCACTCAAAACGATCGTAGATATACCCCATGATTATTTCAGAATATCGCTCTACTCCAACGGCAATGCCGTTTACAGACTTAACCCGAAAAGCATATTCAGCATTTCCGCCGGGGACCTGGACGATGCTGCCGCCATCAAAGACATCCAGCGGTTCAAGATCAACCCATGCTCCAAGATTTTCACGCCGGTACTGGATTGTATAAGCTGTTCCGTTTACATGTGCCGGTGATTCCCAATGTATAAAAATATTTTTATCCCCAGGCTTTTGCGATACTTCATATAAAACCGGCAACGGGACCAATGATTCATCTCTTATCGTTGTTCCCGCTTGTTCCATTTCCTTTAGCAGTGTGTTGCCTGTCTTAAGGACTACTTTAAATTGATAGGAAACATTACTGAGAAGTCCGGAAAAGGTATGGGTATAATTCGTAGAACCTGCACTTGCAGAAATCGTTATAGCATGCGATAAGAGATAATTGTTCTCATTGGATTTTCTGTAATACCAACTGAGTACACGCGTAAATCCGATACTTCCCTTGAGGGCTGCATCCATTGTTCCATAGATATTTCCCATTGTCAGATTTGTTCTTAATGTGGTAGCAGCAGTCGTTCCTGTGGTTGTTTTTGTTGCGATCATATATCCGCCTGCACGAATAACGGCCTTAAAATTATAGGGTCTGCTGCTAAGGAGACTCGCCCTTGAAATAGAAAAACTTGTCGTTTTGCTTGAAGCTGAAATGATCGTCTGCTGCAGCTTCGTATATGTACTATCTGTTCCCAGCTTGCAATACCAATCGATCACTCTTTCGTACCCTACCTTAGATGGTAATCCAGATAAGGTTGCTCTAAGACTATCTTCTGCTGCGTAATCTACACTTAGGATTCCGGCCCCATTGAATTTTGCATCCAGGGTTATTGTTCCACTGGCAGAGCATTTACCCGGACCATACCCGCCGCTCTCAATATCCGTTGTTTTTGCAGTCAGCTTTATCTTTTGAGCAGATGCTCCATATGCGAAATACTTTGTGTAGGAGTGCATCGTTTTACTGACTCTGGAGCTGTTATTTCCCCAATTTTTCATTCCATTTGGATACTTTTCGCTGGACTTGCTTCCGTCAATGCTCACAGTAACCGTCTCCGGAAGGCTGGAGTCAAATTTCCATCTTACAATATCCAGCATGGCGCTGATCGTCACCTTGTATCGCAGATTCTTCGGTTCACTTACAACCGAATATTTAATATAAAAATCAAATTTGTTTTTGCGACGACTGTTATCTCCTTTGATTGTCCCCATCTTGATTACCTCAACCGAATGTGGCAGTAGCAATTCCCTGCCATTGTGCGCCATCATACCATTTAACCGCATTGGCATGTGCGGTATCGATCCATAACAATCTCTTGTTGTCCGGCGCCTCTGCACCTGCAGTAAAAACTCCATTCAACAAAACATTTCCTGTATCCAGGCCCGCATAAAGACTGCCCGTCTGGGTTATCGCCATTTCTCCAATGCTTAATTCCGGCAGATCAGAATCCAAACCATGCCGCATTACAACTTTATCAGTATCCGCTTCGTTGAATTCTCCGCAGTTTATATTTTTTAATCGCTGCTTTAACTCGCCTTGTAAAACTACTGGCAGCGGTTCGCCAAGGGCAATCAGCTGAGCCGCTTCTGCCCATGCTTTGGCCTGCTCCATATATTCCCGCGCCGCGGCTATGGTTTCCTCACTCTCAGCTACGAATTCACTGATTGTCTGCTCCCGTTTGGCTTCCGCCAGCTTTCGCCTAGTTTCTGCATCAATCCTCTCCCGCTCTGCTTCCTTAATCAGCGAATGCTGGGCAAGCATTTGCTGCAATAATGGATAGTCGGTCTCACTTGTTAAACCGGTTGAGTTAATATCGTCGATGCTCTCACCGACGAAATAATTCATCCTTGCAGTCGTCATCTTCAATCCGTTTGCATAAAGGGTGATTGTACAATAGTGGGTGCCGGGGAGCAGGGTCATTTGTCCCTGTAAGATAAAACTGATCATCCCTTTAGAAGGATCAAGGATTTGCAGATTGTCTCCCTCTGTATCGACAATTCTTGTTCCATCAGGCTTGAGGACTTCAAAGATCACATCTGTATACCCTGTAAAATTAAATGGCGCCGTTTCATCGATCAAGCGCACATTGACAATATTGGCTGTGTCATACTGGACGATCCCCTCAACGGCTTTTACGTTATTCCCCTTTATTGGCAGCCCGACATTAAACTCTTTATAATCCATGTTTTGGTCCTTTCTATAAAAGAGGAGAGCAGACACCTCCACTCTCCCCGATTTCCTATCTTGTCTTTGCTTCAATGGCTGCTTCTGCCTTTTTAAAGTCATCCTGGAGCTGCTGCATTAGATCAGAAGTCCGCTTGTCCTGTTCTTCCTGGTTTCTCAGGATGTCAGCGACGAATCGCGGAACCATAACCGGTTCGCCTCTGCGGATCAAATAGCCCACACCATTATGTCCGACAAACACGTCATCCTTGTACTTGTCATTGTCTTTAAAAAGACGAATTTCCACTTTTTCATTCCAATAAGCTTCCGCATCTTTTTCCGCCTTAGTTTGCCGCTTCTTAGGGGCTGCTGCGTCCTTTGCCTCTGCAAGGATTTGTTCAGCTTCCGTCTTGGCGTTTTCCAGCATTTCTTTGATTTCAGCATCGACCTCCGCCTTGATTTCCGCCATCGCATCTGCTTTCAGCTTTTCTATCTCCATTGTACTGGAAGCGGCCGCTTGAGCCGCTCCGCTTGTTTTCTTCTCTGCCATGTGTACCTCCATTAGTTGGCGCCTGCATCAAAGGTCGAGCAGGACTCAATACGAACCATATATTCTTCAACCAGCCGTTCGGCTGTTTTAATTGCTTTCCATCCGGCGGTTGCTCTCTGGTTCAACGGGTCAGCGGTTCCGGAAGAGCCGAGCTGCTTCACAATGTGCTGCAGACCGCCGCCCTCTACATCGGTCGTTCCATAAGCATTGGCGCCGAGGATGATGGTGCTGTATACATCCTTGCTGCTGCTGGCGGCTGCTTTCTCCCAAATCTTTGCTTCTGTGGTTTCCACAAATCTGACTCCTGCAATTTTGCCGATCTCTCCCTCAAAGAGCTGGGTGGACCCCGCATACAGGGAAGCGTCTTTCCACTCGGGATCGCGCATTAGATCAAACTCTGTATCCGGATGAATAATACCCACGAAATACTTGTCAATCTTCTTTGCGTTCTGCTGTTTTAAGAAGCGGGCCGCCTTCTGAATATCCAGCACAGTCAGCTTGTCCTCAGCAGCCAAAGCGCTCCTGGCCGCCTTTCCGCCGGAATAAATGACATTGGTTCCACCATTCATCACCTCCCGCGTGATGGTATCCAGCGTCAAGCCGGCCTGATTGCCCAGCAGCTTAGTTGCCTGTACCAGATTGTTATCGATGGCCGTCAGCTGAAGAATATCAGACAGCTCGATATAGTCGCCATACTGCGCGATGGTCGCTGTCAGAATCGATACCGACAGCTTATTTCCGTTAGGTGTAACGCCTTCGGTCAGCGGAGTAAGCGCTTTTTGCAGGGCCTTGTACTTTCGAAACTCAATCGTTTTACCACCGTTTTTGGGAATCGGATGCTTCTGCGCAAATTGATCATGTACCAGCTCCGGTTTGGCATTATCAATCAGATAATTGGAATAATAGGTTTTCATTTCCGCAGAAAGGTCCTGCCCTTCTCCGGTCTGTGTTGTAACATTGGTATTGTTAAACATCTGTAAGTTTAAGTTAAGTTTATCAAACATATTGTTTTCTCCCTTCATATTGAAAGCCCAGGAAGATTATTTAAAGGTGATCTTCTCACCATACATGGCACGTCGAGCCAGCTCTTCCCGCTCTTTCGCAGTCATTTTACTCGGGTCAGTTTTTGTGACAACACCGGCTTTAGAGCTGATGCCATTTTCATCCGGGCGCTGCTGCCGGTTTCTGATATTGTCCGCCGTGCTTTGCTTTACAGACTGAGCCGTCTGCTGAATAACCCCGCCGACAATATCATCAAAATGAACCGCATTAAAAGCTGCTTTTACGCCCACGCCGCTTCTGAGCAGATCAAGAAATTCTGGATTCTCGCACTCAGATTCGAGGTCAAAATCCGGGAAGTACTGCTGCAGCTGCTGTGCTTCAGCTTCCCAACGATCTAACTGCTCACGAACAAAGACCTGCTGTTGAATCTCTTCCGCCTGCTTTTGCGCAAGTTCAGCTTGCTGCTGTAAATGCAGCTGATATCGGTACTGCTCCGGCGTAAGGCCGGCTTTTTCTGCTGCAGCCTCAAACATAGCATCATCATTATTGATTGCATTCATAAGTCCCTGCATATCATCGGGCTGTACGCCATATCGCGCGCTGAGAATCCCAAGGACTTCGGTAGCTTGATCCTGAAATCCCTGCAAGCCTTCAATCGTCCGATTGGCATTTTTTAAACGCCGCTCAACGATACCCTGGACCCGCTCATTAAAGACATCCTTATAGTCACCCTTGATCAGCTCCTCAAATTCCGATTTACTATCTTTCTGACCCTCTTCCTTGTCAGCAGCGACCTGACTATTATCAGAACTGGTCTGAGCCTGTTCTGTTCCGCTTATATCCTGGCTGGCGAAACCAGCATCTCCGCCATCACCTTCCGCACCTCCAGCTGCTGCGCCGTCGAACATGTGAAGGTTTAATCTCAAGTCTTTTTTCACTTTTTATCCTTTCTGCGGTCTTTCCCGCGCGTCATTATTATCTTAACTGTACAACATCTCCAAACAGCTTCGCGACTCCCGGTGCTAAAAAATTTCTATATAATCGCCATACTGCTCTGCAAGGCAATCAAAGCCGATCATTACTGTGTGAAAAATCGTACTGGTTTCCAAATCTTCTTCACTGGTCCGAATCACGACCGCTCCATCCTCATATGCAATCGGCTCGATCCCTTTTTCCATTAGAGAATTGGCAAGGGTACAGCATAAAGTCGAAACTGCCGCGCATACCAGATCTTTTCCATTTTGGTCATAGTTGGAATGTCCAGTACATTCAAAATAGTGTCCATGATTCTTCTTATATACGACTCTTGTCATACGCTCATCCTTTCGGTACGGTGGTGCTTGCTGCCCGCGTTCTTGCCTTTGCCACCTGGGCAGATTCCCCGAGGTTTTGGCTTTCCCCCTTTTTCACGCTGCCTGCCGCCTGCGGTGGTGCGTTCTCTTGCTGGGGTGGTGCTAACCCGGCCATAGCCAGCAGGTTTGTTCCCATCTGGGCATCAAACTGCGCGACCGTCTGCACTAGTCGCTGCATATCCTGCATCATTTGGCTGTTTTGTTGGATTTTAGCCTTAATTCCTTCTTTACCTTCAAACTCCATCATGTCAATGGCAATCAGCGCCTGTTCGGCCGCCTGCGGGTTAAACCAGCCCATACCGTACATTTCTTTTGCCAGCTCATTTTGTGCAATCCGGTTGAAAGGTGACTGCTTTTGCGCAGAAATTTTAATATCAAAGATAGGGCGCCGAATGGCTTCCTCTCCGGTCATGGGATTTTGATAAGGAGCTTCCTTGATCTGGCTGTTATCGTATGTTTGGAAATCCGTCTCTCCGTTTTCATCCTCAAGCCGGAAGGAACGTGGCTCGTCATAAAACTGCCTGATTAATTCCAGGACCAGATAGTTGATTTCTGAAAAAGCCCGGTAGGATGTTTTAATCATATCCCGGCTTAACTTTGACCCAGCTTCTTGCAGCGCTGCTATAGCAGAGGCAGCAGTCACGCCGCTGGCTGTCGATCCTTGGGAAAAGTCTCGATTTCCTGATGTTTCCTTTAATTCATCAATCCGCATCTGCAAAAAGTTGGTTATAAAGGGCGGCAGTCCATTCACTTCAATCTGCCTGAGGTTGATGTCCTCCAGGTTTCCTTCCACATCAACAAAATCATTGGACCAGTCTGCATATTGATTCACATTCACGCCGCAATTCTTTTTACGGAACCAACGCGGTTTCCCAGCCAAATATGCATTTTTAGCAATGATCTGGTTCAGCTTGTCGATATACATCTGCGGGTCCTTCATAATATCGATGTACCCAAATCCAGCCGGACTGCCTTCCACATCGAACAGAGTATCAAATACGAACGGATACTTACCGTGGTCATAAAATCCTCGTTCTGCATATTCTGGCGTATTCTCAGAAGCATATAGGACCTCTCCGTTGCAGAATTTACAGTACTGTACCACCGTTCTTGTTCCGATCACCTGCTTGTAATACCAATCCACGACAATGCTTTTTTCTGATGTGTCTATGGAATCATCATATACATATTCTGCCTTATCAATGGTGCCGCTGCCGAGCCTGCCTGCCAGAAATTCATATTTTTCTTCCAGCAAATCATTGTCTACCAATTCAACATGAAAGATATTTCTTGAATCCTGAATCTTCGAAATGCCCGGCTCCCAGAAAAGATTAAGCAGGTCCACCTTGCGAATCTTCACATCGCCCAGCCCATTCTCCAGATTTTTATCCCAAAAAACCCCGGTAACGCTGGTACCCGCCTTCAGCTTGTACCACCAGCAATCCGAATAGGTTTCTTCGTACTGATTCCGTTCCAATACAATGGGGATGATACTGGATAATGTCTTTGCATCTTCCTTGTCGTTTTCCTCGCGGGGCAGGATATTGGGCGAAGGAAAGTTATCCATAGCATCGGCGTGCTTATTGGCAAGGGAATTAAAAAGCCATGCCGATACAGGTCTTGGATCGTTTTCTTTACTTTTTTCCTGCGACCCTGCAACAATCTCCCAGTGCCGCAGTTTCCACCACTGCTCATTTTCAACAATACGGCGATCCACACTGGACTTGCCGTCCTTATACTTTTTCATTACAACCTCGGCCTCTTTGATCTGATCCGGTCCGATCGGTCCAAATCGGCCTGTATATTCTTCCCCATCCTCAGAGCTTTCAGCTTCATCTGAACTTGACTTTTTTTCACCTTCCGGCGGATGTTCGCCTGGTTTATCTTCGCCGCTCTCAACCGCTTTTTTCCACGCTTGACTCAGCTCATCGTTTTTCTTTGGCTTCTTCGCTGCCATTCTTCTCCTCCTACATTTTCATGAAATTATATGGATCATACTGTTGTTCTTCTTTACCTTTTGCAAGGTCTAACGGATCATCCTGCAGAACCGGCTCTTTGGTAACAATATCTTCCGGGTTCAACGGATTTTCCATCATCACATAACGCCATTCATCATAATTATGATCTTCCATGTCTGTATCCACATCCTCCACCTTATGTTCATCATAGATCAAATTAGGAATACACCGGATAAAATGTCTGCATGTATGAAAAACATAAAACATGGGAATCCCGTTTTCATCAAACGCCAGCCGGTAATGACACTGCATCTTCCCGGCCAGCCGGGTATTGTCCGCCTTTTCCCAGTAGACCTGTTCTGCTTCCATCATGGAACCGATGGATTCACCTTTACTTTCCTCATAGATGCTGGGATCGGCAATGCCTGTAATGAACCGGCCTTTTAGATTGATGTCGCTCTCCTCAATTTCCTTGATCCCTCTGGCGATCTCCTGGGGTGTCCATTTCACACCTTCGTTGGGCGTGCCGGTGCAGCCGTACAGTTCCCGAATCCGGTACATGCGCCCGTCATGATCCACCGCAAACCATCCCACGCTGAAAGGCTTGGAATATCCCCAGTCAAACCCCCGGTATATCTTCCAGGCATCTGGAATTCGAAAGGGATCAATGACATGGGTCCAGAGTCGATCCTTGTAATGTTCCTCGTCATTACGCCATTCTTCAAAGACCTGCCCTTCAAACACATCCCATTTTCCCAGCAGCCAGGCTTCCCGTAGTTTCGGCGGAAGCGCTTCCAGCTGCTCAATATAATCGGGCTGCGATTTCATCAGTGCCGCATTGTCCTGCACAAGTGATTGGATAAACTCATAGTCCTCCGCCTTTTCTTTGCTGGTGTAGTCTTTATCAATAAAGATACGCTTGATATATGCGTGTCCCTGTCCTCCTGGATTGCAAGTGTAATAGATTCGTTTTGGAAAATCGTTGACACCGCGGACACAAGCAGTAATGGTTTTCATTTGATGCTCGGTCAGCTGGGTAGCTTCATCAAGAAAGATCACATCATACTCCGTCCCCTGCAGCCGGTCCAGATCGCTGTCCCGCTGGCAGTACATAAAGTTGATCGTAGAGCCATTGCGGAAACGGAATACTTTCTCTTGGGTGTTATATATTGCTATCCCCAGCAACTCCCCACGCAGAATATTGATATGATTGTTGATCAGCTCCGGATAAGTCCGCCGCACAATCAGAATTTTAATTCCGGAATAGTTCAATGCAAGCAGCTTGGATTTTGTTCGAACTGCCCAGCTCTTGCCGCCGCCGCGGGCGCCGCCGAAACCGATGTGCTTTTTCTTAGCCCGCATAAAAGCTGCCTGTTTTTTATTCGGCGGTGGAAGCTTCAACTCTGCCATTATTCAGCCAGCTCCTTCCAGTCACCTTCCAGCACCACATGTACCTCATTATCCGTTTTATCGGCAGCTTCGGCTTTCCGTTTTTCTAGCTCCAGCCTTTCCCTTGCAATTTCCAACTGGGTTCGCTCGGATTCCGTCAGGATATTCAGCATGGAGCGTTTCATTTTTTCTACCGTCTGCAGGGTATCCGCCGCCTGCTTCAGCGACTGCATATCAACTTTGTCGAAAATCTTTTCTTTTGTATCCCATATCTCCGCACCATCCTCTTTGTATTTCGTCTGCACAATATGACGCTGGAACTGCTGTGCATCTGATAAAGCCTTGTCCAGCACACTTGCGATCTTATCTGCAACCGATAGCTCCTTTGCAAGAAGATTACTCTCTTTGGTAGCAATCTTTTGCAGAGATTTTTTGACTAGCTTTGCTTTATGGCTCTTTCTTTTGTCAAACCAATGCTCCCTGCCTGCCATCTGCTGTAAAGTTCTGGGTGCGATGCCGTATTTTTTAGCAAGGTCTCTTTGACTGATATTCGTGCTGATATATTCAGTTTTAATTGCTGCCCAGTCCAGTTTCTTTCCTGCTGCCATAATAAACTCCTCCTGCCATCACTTTAAACGACAAGAAGAATTAATGCGACTCCCGGTGAACGAAAAATACCTGCCATTTCTGACAGGTATCTGAACTATCCTTCCGAATCTTTTTTCACATGCAATATGGTAGTTGGTTCTTGATGCTCCCAAGCAAACGCGTATTCTTTACACCACTGCGCAAAATCCTGCATATCAATCTTATCCAAACCGCATTGATACATCACATAGGCAGTCAGAGCTTCTTGCAGGTCGCAAATAGCCTGCCCATGTTCCACCTGACTTTGCAGTTTTTTTATCTGGGCATGCTTTTTCTCTGCGATACTCCGCGCAACATCGCGTTCCCGCTCGGCCTGATCCCGTTCAACAATACGTTTCCCATATTCAACGTTTATATTTTTTAATTCTCTGCGGACAGCTCTTTCTTTGTACTCTGCCTGTCTTGCCCGTTTTAATAGATCGCTCAAATTGCTATCCTCCAATTCTGCGTATAGGCGGCTCATCCCTTCTGAGTGGACACATTTTCCCCAATCATGTTCGCAGTAGGTCCGGATCCACTTCTTTTTATCAGCGGGATCATAAAACCTGCGCATTGTATCCTCACAGGTGATCGTCATACGCTTTTCGCCCTGAAAGTATGGGCAGTTTATGTAATACCCCATATAATTATTTCATCCTCCTCACCCGCTTATCAACCGTATCCCTTTTATACCCCGACCACCCTATATCCTTAGCCCGCTCTGCCTTAATCCGCTCTCTGCGCTCATTTTGTGCCTGCTCCCAGTCGGCGTAGTACGGACAGCGAGTGTGGCAGCCTGGGGTGCGCTCGGGGCAGGATTTACATGGATTAACCTTTTTTAGCATGATGAGTTATCCTCCGCTTCTGTCCAATTTTTGTTTGATTCAAGTCGAATCCTCCTTCCTCCCCGCAAAGCCATTTTTTAAAATATCTTGTGGTCTCTGAGTTTTAACGGCTGCTCTGCGGGGACGATGTATTCCAACCCGCCTATCTATGGAATTTGACGTTTACCGGCGGGCGTTTGGTCGCTATTGTTCGTAAATCTCTACCTCTGTTCTTGGGTTCTGCTTGTCCCAGTCTCCCCGGAGTCGCAGGTCAATGCAGCGAAAGCTGTCGTCCTGTATGATTCCCGCCTGCACAAGCCCGTCGAGGATGAACTTCCCGCTGTAGTTGTCCGGGTCACGTCTACCCCGTGTCGGGAAGAAATAGGTAATCGTCACCACGGCCCTCTCAAACGGTTTTTGCGGTGCCTTTCCCTTGCAGAGCCACAGCAGCAGATCAAGCCATTCTTTCTTTGCTGTACGGTATTCCCAGACGTTCCTGCGGCCCTTGAATTTGTTATCGCTGGGCGGTATCTGGTGGATTACGAGGTTCACGATACCACCCGTTTGATCCGTTCTAAGTCCCCCTGTATATCTTGAAGCTCTCGAATCAGCGTTGAAAGCTCCTGATGCCCCACTAACAGATACCCCCTGTTTCGAGTTAGAATTAACGTGTTCCTTTTGTTGATACAATACTCCATCATTGGTATTTCGCCCTTGAAACAATAGCATCCTCCGACTTCTGCCGCTGTTGCGATACGCTCGGTATTCAGTTTCAAAATCGGTATTTTGGATAACTCTTTCATTTTCTTCCTCCTAGAACGGACACGCCTCATCCAGCGCTTGAAATCCTTCCGGGATAGCTTCCGTCTGCCGATCAGATTTATGCCTTCCGGTCGTTTCTTTTTCCGATTCTCCCCAGTCCAGAAATTCCACGTTATTCGCAACAACATCTGTGGTGTATACAGTCGCCCCGTCCTTGTTGGTATATTTTCCTGTCTGTATTCTTCCTTGGATTCCCACGAGCCTGCCTTTTACTAAAAAGCGTTCGCAGTTCTCCGCCTGCTTTCCAAACACAACCACATTAGGGAAGTCGGCCTGTTTCTCTTTTCCAGACTTCACCGGCCGGTCAATCGCCACGCTGAACCTGGCAACCGCCATGCCATCCGTTGTATATCTCACATCCGGTTCTCTTGTTAATCTACCGATCAGCACACAATTGTTCATGTTCCATCCTCTCTTTCTGCCTCTGTATCTTCTCTAAAACGATTTTATTGACTTCTTGTTCGCCAAGCATCAACTTTAACTGGGCGGCCATGATTTCCACATCCGCCAGCTCTTCTTGTGCATGTTTCATGGCTTCGCATAGCTCCTGAGCTGTTTGCGCCCGGTCGATCTTGCACAGAGCTTTCGTCAGCTCCGCCATTTCCTCGATGGCCACCATTCGCTGTTTATCACATCCATAGTGCTCGACAAAGCTCCAAAGCGTTTTTGTCTTATTCATGCGTTTGTTCTCCTATCTGCAAAGCCTCATTTAGAGCCTGCCTTACTTCATCCGGTAACTGCTCCTGCGCTTCCTGCCGCTCCTTGATCTCTCCGATCGTCTTTAAAAACTGCCCTCTGGTCACAGTGTTTACGATCTCCGTATCGGTCATGCCAAGGTCTTTCAGTACGCTTGCGCCTCCTAACCATGTTTGACAGCAGACCGGGAGTTTTTCAAATTCCTCTTGAGATCGATACCCACTATTACCAATCGCCTTGTAAACGATGTTCCACAATTCTTCCGGTGAGTCTCCGGTCTTACTCAGCAGATCAACCTGATCTTTTATCTGCCCTGGAACCGGAAACTTTGGATATTCCCGGCTGTCCGCCGCCGCAAAGTTCATGGCCGCCTGTTCAACCACTGCGTAATTGTAATCTGCAAATATCTTGTGCCAGGCGTTAATCATAATCTGTGGGTCTGCTGCAACCTCCGGGTAATATGCGTTTAAGATCGCCAATATCTTAGCTGTTTCGTCCTTCGTCATGTTGTCCCTCTATGTAGTCCAGAAACTTGTTTCCGCCTTTCTTGATGCTTTTTTGATTCAGGTAGCTTTCAAACTTTGGTCCAAACAAGGTTTCCGGTCTTAAAAACTTCTCATACTCCGTCCCTGTCCACTCAACGGCTTTTTTCTCGATCACCGTCTCAAAGTCTGCCAGGGTAAATCCTTCGTTCATCCGTGCTTTTACGAGTCCTTTTGTTTTCTCGCTTGTCGCTTTATATCTGGTCCCGCAAAGACTGTTTAATTTTGACAAAACCGCCCTTGTCATTTCTCCCACCTTATTAAGACCTTTTTCATTTTCTTTTTCTATTTCATTTTCTTTTTCCATATGTTTATCATATGACGGTACATATGTATCATCATGTGTGTAAGATATCTTTTTCATATGTTTTTCATCTTGTGAACCCGTCAAACGGTTGGTACGTCTGCTTTCTGTGTATTTATTCCTCTTATCAATCTCTTGTTTCAGCCGCTTATTATAGTAGTTTCCTTGATTATCCTGCACAAATTTGCTCGAAATTTCTTCGGATAAACCGTCCATAAATTTCGGATTGATGTTCCCCTTTGTGTGCTGCCGGCAAAGGAGCCGGATATATTTTCCAACCTCCTCGTCGGTCATGTCCATCGTACCCACTAAAAAGTCCTGACTGTAAAAGAGAAACGCGGGGCTTTTGTTTTTTGGCACTTCGTATCACCCCCTACTCACTGGGGCCGCTCCTGCCCCACTCCCTGCTGATCTGAGCGTCTAAAACCCGTATCCGCAGCTTGGTTGCGTTGACGTTCTCCTGCGCTGTCTTATACATGACTTCCGCTACATCCCGCTTGAACCGCTTGTCCGCACAACTGCCATAGATCACCTTGTCGATGAGGGTTACCGGCAGACCCTTGTCCCGCAGCTTCAGTGCTTCTTGCGACAGCTCCACTTTATATGCCCGCTCCGCCTCTGCGAATTCTTTCCCGTACTTGGCCATCAGCCGAACCCCTTCCGCCAGCTTGGTCGTATGCTCGTTCAGCTCGTTAATCATCAATAGTCCGCTCATAAGAAGTTCCTCCCAAATATCCGCATGAAGTCATCTCGGCTTCCGTGGATTTCTTCAAACCGTTTCTGCCCTTCCCGGTGCAGGTAGTCCATCACTTCCTTGTTGTGATGCGCTCCGGCCGGCGGCTCGTTATGGTGCCAGTGATTCAGCCAGACCCATAGGCCGTATTTTTCAGACAGTTTCCGGTTTGGATTCCCGCCAAAGCAATGGTGCCTTTCAAGAGCATCCGTCCGGCCGCTGAGGAAACATCGTTTTTCCACTTGCAGGATTGATTCAGCCATTGGTATCACCTTTTTTATATGCGGCATCCACTTTGCCAATTAGGGCGAGCGAATACTGATATTGAGTCAATTCGCTTAAATCTTTGATTCCGTAGTAGTCGTAAAGCCTGCCGGCTTTCCGATTGGTACGCTCCAAAAGCTCTGCCAGCTTTGCTGCCTGCGCTTCGCTGATCGGCTTGTTCCTATCCTCCGCATAGACATCTTGTTTTTGTGGTCCAGGGTTCCCGTCTTGCTTCTCCGGCAAATCTTCTCCTGCATAGATGTAAAGGCCCAGTCCGTGTCTTGCACAAGCCTTGGTCAGAGATCGCTGGATTGCCTTGTTCACGTCAAAGCTGGTGACGCTGGCAAGGGGAATCGACTTGTTTTTATAGTCCATCACTGGAAGATATTCAATATGCTCAATTCCATTGATGGTTACGCCGGTTTTCACCCAGCAGGTGTTGTTGTCGGTATGATAATTCCACCCCAGGTCATTCTCACAAATCGTATAGTTGGCATCTGGGAACAGTTTCTTGACCTCCGCCCAGGCCCAGGCCCATGATAAATAGGTTAAATTGGCCTTTTTCTCGGTCTTATCGTTTACATTGATCTGATTCAATTGGTTGAAATAGTTTTCCATATTTTAGTCCTCCTCGATTTGATAAACCAGCTGGCTGATCGCCGTTTCCCGATCCACGCCGTTATATTTCTCTAAAAAGTAAATCGCCAGCTCATAAGCAGTTCTTATATTCGTTCTGCACACCGGACAATATACCTGCCCATGCTCCGCTATGCTCCCGCAGTCACAAAGGGTCGGTGGTTCGTGATTTGTGTATCTGGCCGCAGCAGATTCATTCGCCACGGCGTTTGCATCGTTATAGCAGATCAAGGAATGTCACCTGCCCTTCTTCGGACTGATTGTCCATATTCTTCACTCGCCGAAAGATGGTTGCCGCTTTTGACGCATAGTCACGGCGAAAGCGTTCATATTCTTCTTGCGTTTTGGCGATCCAGTATCCTTCCTGCTCATTCAGTCCGCAGACTCGAACGCCTTGCTCTCTCAAGGCTTCAATCATTTTTCTTGCAGTACGATCGCCCACGCAAAACTGTCTGCTAATTTGTTCCCGTGTAACCGGATGCTCCTTATCAGCTTGATGAAGCATCAATTTCAAAAGTTCTTCTCTCATTGACAACCTCCTTTACTTGAGGTATCCTGTAATTGATTTATTTGTTGTGTGCCATTGTAGGGTTGCCGCCCTCTGGCACATTTTTTATGTACTTCAGCTTTATGCAAAGTTCTTCCTCTTCTTTCTTGCGTACATATGTTGTTAGGGCGGTATCCATAAACTGTTTCGCATCATCCAGCGCTGCAAATTCAAACTCAACCGCTGGATATCCGACATCAAATGTTACCTGAATCATATTCTTCTCCTTTCACCCTTCTCCCAGCCCCATCAGCACCAGAAGCAGGATTCCAATTATGTAGTTGTACCATTTCAAGACTTGTCCTCCTTTTCCCCAGGCCCGGATCATCCCGGCGCCTTTACCGGCGAAAACCCAGCTGTTTTCATAAACCGATCACTCAAATCATTCGCAATCTCTTCTTTTCTTTCCTTTGAAATATCTTCCCAGCGTTCTTCTATGCGCTTATCTCCATCGTATGTAACGAAAAAAATATTCAGTTTCACGGCCTCACCTCCTTGTTAATGTTTATTTTGCTGGGGCTTGGGCTATGTGGATTTCTCATATAGCCACTGTCATGGCAATAAATACCTAAATCACAATTCATGTAATCTATTATTTTACAGATTCCTTTAGAGAAATTCCCAAGACTTGAGCAAATATTTTTATTGCGCGTTCTGACAGTTTCTCATCATCAGACATCATTACTTGAATGCTTCCCTGGGTATAACCTGATTGTTTGCCTAAATCATCATAATTCCAACCTCTTAAAGCAAGCTGCTTCTTTACTTCAGCTTTAAATTCTATTTTTTTCAAAAAACCACCTCCATTCATACAAATTATGTTGACTCCACTTAACTTCACTTGTATAATTAGTTAAGGATACTTAATACTTGTTTACAGAAATGGATTCTGCAAAAGTGAAGTTAACTTAACTTTACAAGTTCATTATAGTGAAGTTAACTTAACTTGTCAATCCTTTTTTGTGAAGTTTGCTTAACTTTTTTAGGAGGCTAGTAATGGGCGACAGAAATAAAAGAGTTTTTGCACTTTTGAATACGCAAAAGAAAACACGGGCAGCAATGGCTAAAACATTAGGAATATCTAAATCAGCAGTAAGTCAGTGGGAAAAAAAAGGGACAGAACCCACTTATGAACAATGTCAACTCTTGTCTCCCTTTTTTGGGGTTACGGTTGATTATTTATATAGTGGAAGTAATGATCAATGGCAGCCATCCCTTTCTGATAAGGATGAGCGAGATATTCAAAAGAAGCTCTCTGAAACTCTGGAACAATTAGATAATGAAAGTGGATTGATGTTCGATGGTGAAGCTATGGATGATCGTACAAGGGAGCTTTTAAAAGATAGTCTTGAATTTGCAATTCGAAATGCAAAGATGCTCGCCAAAGAAAAATATACACCAAAAAAATATAAAAAATAATTTGCTATAAGCACCAAAAAACGTACATTGCAAGTGTTATAATCTCTCCAAGAGGTGAAAGAAAGATGGAAATTAAGAACACTGTGCAGGGGTTATGCCAAAAATTTAACACAGCAAATCCTTATCAATTAGCTGACAATCTGGGTATTCGCATATATTATTATGATCTGGGCACAATACGGGGCTATTATTATAAGGCGTTCAATATTAAGCAAATCGTTTTACACAATGGTCTTGCAGAACACATAGAAAAATTTGTTCTGGCCCATGAGATTGGGCATTCAGTCATGCATCCTGACTGCAATACACCATTTTTGCAGTCCACGTTTTATTCTGTAGATAAGCTTGAGATTCAGGCAAACAAGTTTGCTGCAGAACTGATCATCCAAGATATCGAACTCATGGAACACTGGGATTATACGATTGCTCAATGGGCTGCTTTTTATGGGCTTCCAAGGGAAATTATAGAGCTGAGATTGAAATAAGGGAATAAATCAATGGGGTACGGGATACCGGAAAGAAGGTATTCTATGAAAAAACAAATTATAAGTTTAATCACGGCAATCATGTGTTTAGCTCTTGTAGGCTGTTCTATACCAAAATACTCTGAGGAGGAATATAATTCTGCATCCGATACCGCTTATCAGGAGGGTTATGACAAAGGTCATGAAGATGGATATAGCGAAGGTAAAAGTGACGGCTATGATGAAGGAAAGGATGTCGGCTATAAAGAGGGCTATGATGAAGGAAAATCTGATGTTTCTGCCAGTAATAATACTTCGTCCACCACAAACGACAGCACCGATTCATCTGACAAACCTGGCTCTAATGCTGTATTTGTAACGCCATCAGGCAGCAAGTATCATCGATCATGGTGCCGATATGTCAGCAGTAAAACAAACTTAAGTTATTATGACAGCGCATCCGAAGCAGAATCTGCTGGATATGATGCCTGTTCGGTATGTTTTTGAGGAGGAAAAGTTATGCTCGGTTGGATAATTACTTTCATAATAACTTATCTTGCGATACATAAAGGGGACCGGAAATATAAGGTCACCATAATGTCTTCATGGGCTGCTATCATTTGGGGTGGACTAAGTATAGTACAGGCTAAAATTAGAATATCCAACGCACCTTCTTCTGATCCACTAACCTTCAACAATATTGCAGTGTTATGTTTTGTTATATTTGTTATTATTACTATAGGCACATCTTATCTTTATGACACAAAAAGGATAAAAAAACCGTTGGTTATAACAATATTAATCGTTTGTATAATAAGCTTTCCTGCCTTAACCACTTTATTAAGGCCACCTTATCTAGATGGTGTTGTTAATTATGATTGGACAGGATTCGTAATTAATTCAGTTATACCCCTCTTTGCATTTTGCATAGGACCCACTGTTTATCGCTTTTTTGTCACCAAGAAACCAATTCAAGAACCGCTTAAAGGGCTATTCATATGTACAATCTGGATCATTGTTGTTATATTTATCCTCTACAATATTCCTCTTTTTAAAATTAATTTCATGCTCGCAATTTTATGTGATGTACTAACCTTTCTGTTTATGATATCTGGTAATGATCGCTCTACAAAAAAAGAGGAATTTACATTACATCAAAATTTGGGCAATGATACTATTGAAAATGTTTCGCCAGATTTAGATACAAAAGGAAATAATAATCCAGAAAAACAATTGAATATAGGGCTACTTACTATAATCAAAAAACCATCTCGTAAATTAAAACGTTCTAAACTCTCGCTCCTATTAACTATTATCTGCATCATCTTGATCGCAGGTTTAGGATATTTGTACAATCAAAACCAGCAGCTTAAAACATCACTGAAAGATACGGAGGCGACATATGATGACCTTTCATCCAGATATTCGAAGGTCACAAAGTACAAAGGCATCGCAGAATTTTATTTGGATAATGCCGTTATACTCAAGGTCGGTGACAAACACTATTACCATAGGATGGATTGCCCTAAACTAGGCTCAGATTATAGTTACCTAATATCTAACACTGAAGCAGCGAAGGGAACCGGATATAAGAAATGTCCCTACTGTTTTTCTTTGAGCGCAGAAGAATATGCCGATAAAGAATTGGGATCATATGCAATGGATACTGTTTTTGATCAATTATATGAATAAAAAAAGCCCCCACATTCCGCAGGGACAAGGATATGAAAAATTTCTTCAATAGGAAACTCCAGTATTATGGATATTAAAGCGTATAATAAAGAATATAAGTAAACCCAACTGATAACACAAGGAGGTGGACCACCATGATGTATCCATTTTTAACATTACAGGACGATACAGAAATCACCCATTCCGAGATGAAAGCAGACGGAAGGGTCAAAGTCTATATCGAAACACCCGACGAAAAGGTGTGTTTCAAGCATGCCACTTGTTATCTCCCGGAATATCAATGGGAAGATATTTATGAGTACTCGTCGGAGGACATAGACCGGTTCTTCGAGATCATCCAATCAACAGCACACTTGATCATGGAATTTTCCCAAGAGGGAGGTTTTGAACATGCCTCAGGTCTTTAAAATCGGCTCATACTGGATATACTTCTGGACGAACGAGGGCAATCCACTAGAGCCGATACATGTACATGTGTCGCAGGGGAGCCCTTCCGCCAATTCAACCAAGATATGGATTACTAAATACGGAAAATGTTTTCAGTGTAATAATAATTCTAGGATACCAGATAGGACGCTGCGAAACATTATGCGTATAGTCGAGGCAAGAAGTGATGAAGTAATTAAAAAATGGATTGACTATTTCGGAGAAATTCGATATTTTTGTTAAACGGGCAAAAAATATTTTAACAGAAATCGCTATTGTATACTTTACGCAAGCTGCATAACCACTAAATACAAACAAAAAACCCCATCTCTGGGAGCAGAAAGGATTTTTCATGGTAAAACAATACAAAGATACGATCAAAGCTGCGAATGTAGAAATATCAGTTGTATCAACAGGTGGTGAAGATGATTACATATCCCTTACAGACATTGCCCGGAAGCGAAATCCTGAATTCCCTGCAGATGTAGTTAAAAATTGGCTTAGGAACCGCAGTACTATAGAGTTTCTAGGCCTTTGGGAAAGAATGAACAACTCTGATTTTAAACTAGTCGAATTCGACCAGTTTAAATCAGAGGCTGGGTCAAACGCATTTGTTTTATCCCCTCAAAAATGGATCGAAACGACAGGTGCAATCGGAATACGTTCAAAGTCTGGGCGATATGGTGGCACTTTTGCTCATAAAGATATTGCTTTTGAATTCGCTTCCTGGATCTCTCCCGAATTCAAACTGTACATCATCAAGGATTATCAGAGATTAAAAGAAGATGAAAACAGCAGACTTTCTCTTGATTGGAACCTGCGTCGCACGCTTTCTAAAACGAATTATAAAATACACACTGATGCCATTAAGCAGCATCTGATTCCAGAAGATATTTCAAATAAAGAACAAGGGATTAAATATGCCCATGAAGCTGATGTTTTGAACGTTGCTCTTTTCGGTATGACAGCAAAAGAATGGCGTGTAGCAAATCCAGATCGACCAAAAAAAGAAAACATACGGGATAGCGCCACGCTTGAGCAGTTAATTGTCTTAACTAATCTCGAGAGCTATAATGCAGAGATGATAAAAGAAGGACTTAACCAACAAGAAAGGCTTATCAAGCTTAATCGGGCTGCCATCTCCCAACTGCAATCAATGTTGGATAACCCATCATTGAAAAAGATTAAATAATAAAAAAACAAAAGCCCCACTAAAGCGGAGCCAATGCCTACGGCTGCACATGGTACAACCCGAAATTCGCACCTTCATTGTATCATGTTCAGCCAGAGCATTGCAAGCCCTGGTATTTTTATACCCAAAAATCAATATACTCTATTGGAGGTATACAAATGAAACAAGGAGCATGTTACATTCGTGTATCCACGGATGACCAACTGGAATATTCCCCGGACGCCCAGCTTCGTGAAATCCAGAAATATGCAAAATCAAACGACATTTTAATCAGCAAAGAACACATCTTCATCGATGAGGGCATCACCGGCCGGAGCGCTAAAAAACGCCCCGGCTTTAATAAAATGATCGGTACAGCCAAACAGGACCCCCGCCCTTTCGACGTGATCCTGCTATGGAAATTTTCAAGGTTCGCAAGAAATCAGGAAGAATCCATCGTTTACAAATCGCTGCTCCGGCGCCAGGGAGTGGAGATTATCAGCGTCTCGGAGCCTCTTGCAGAAGGCCCGTTCGGCACTCTCATCGAACGGATCATCGAATGGATGGATGAATATTACTCCATCCGGCTTTCCGGCGAAGTAACCCGCGGCATGACCGAGAAGGCACTGCGCGGCGGATTCCAAACCGGTGCCCCTTTCGGCTATGTGAAGCGCAGGGGGGAAAACACCATTGATATTTACGAACCGGAAGCCAAGTGGGTTCGCTATATGTTCGAGCGCTTTGCTGATAACGGTAGCTTCTACAAAATCGCCAAGGAACTTAACGCCAAGGGAATCAAAACCAAAAAAGGCTATCTTTTCGAAAACCGTACCGTCGAGTATATCATCAACAATCCAATATACATTGGCTACTTGCGCTGGACCCCCACCGGGCAGACTGTCGGAAAGCGCATCTATGATGATCCCAATACCATCATCAAGAAAGGCGAACACTCTCCAATTATATCTCAGGAATTGTGGGATCAATGTCAGGAAATTATACAGAGCCGGAAGGCAACCAGAAAGCCATATGAGAGGCCGGCGGAAACAAAGAAGCACTGGATTGTCGGGCTGCTGAAATGCGGCACCTGCGGCAGGTCTCTCTCCTACAACGCTGGCAACAATGGGTTCCAGTGCATCGGATACGCGCACAATCTCTGCCCGCGGTCCCATTTCGTCGGCCTGCCAAAGATTGAGAAGATGGTTTTCGAGGCGCTCGAAGAGATTCAGAACAATAAAGAATATCTGGAGAATATAAAAGTCATCACCAATAACGATGACGAGATTGAGGCTATTGAGAAGCAGATCGTTCGCATGGAGCATATGCTTGAACGGGCAAAAACAGCCTATTTAGAGGGACTTGATACCAAAGAGGAGTATGCGGCCAACAAGAGAAAAATCAGCGCTGATATGGCAAATTTGAAGGCTGAGAAAGCAGCGATAAAGCAGGACGCTCCTGCCGACGTCCCCCAGATGCAAAAGAAGATTCGCAGCACGATTGAGCTGCTGCAGGACCCCGATATTGAGCATGAGAAAAAGTATAATGCCATCCGGGATATTGTCGAAAAAATCACCTTCAAAAGGCCCGAAGAAACGGTCAACATTTACCTCTATCGCCGTGCTTAGTTTACATAATAATCAGCCTTTTTTAACATTAATTTACAATCAAACAAGCGTTCCCATTGAAATTACTAGGGTTCAGAAGATTATAGCTTATTGCCATTCGGTGGACCGGATGGCAACAGGTTATAATAGTTTTTGGACTTGTTGGGAATGGTGGGGTTTTGGGCATCCCAAAAAATTATGTGTAAATAGAATAAAAGACATCCTTGAAGTCAAGAATCAGGACAGGAAATGCTTGGAGACAGAAAGGATGTTTTGTTATGAAAAAAGAACCAAAAGAATTACTAAAAGAGTATGTGGAGAGCCAGAATTTCACGAGTACAGCCGATATTATGGAAGGAATGAAGGAACTGTTTAAGGATGTGCTGCAGCAAGTAATGGAGGGCGAATTGGAAGCCCAGTTGGGTTACGCAAAAAGCCAAAGAACCGAGAAAGAAGGCGAAACTGTCTTGTCGAAAAACTACCGGAATGGGTATTCCAAAAAAACCGTCAAGACCCAATTGGGAGAGGTAGACATCCAAATTCCAAGAGACAGAAACGGGGAATATTCCCCAAAAATTATTGAAAAATATGACCGGAACGCCGATGGCATGGAAGAAAAAATCTTGTCCCTGTATGCTTGTGGCATGAGCCAGCGCGATATCGCAGAGCAAGTCAAAACCTTGTACGATGTGGAAATCTCCCCGGAATTGGTCAGCAAGATCAGCGAGAAAATCCTGCCCGAAGCTACTGCTTGGCAAAACCGGCCATTAGAATCGGTCTACCCCTTTGTTTTTATGGACGCAATTCATTATAAAGTAAAGGAAAACCACCAATATGTGACCAAAGCCGCCTACGTCGTGCTTGGCATTACAATGGAAGGGAAAAAGGATATTTTAGGGATTTGGATCGGGGAGCATGAGAGCAGCAAATTCTGGCTTTCGGTTCTCAATGACTTGAAAAGCCGGGGCGTGAAGGATGTTTACCTGTTCTGCGTGGACGGGCTCGCTGGGTTTCGGGAGGCCATTGGCGCTGTATACCCGAAAGCTCAAATGCAGCGCTGTATCATCCATCAAATCAGAAGCAGCACCCGGTTCGTCAGCTACAAAGATATCAAAGCCTTGATGGCAGACCTGAAGCTGGTCTACAAAGCCGTGACCGAGGAGGAAGCGCTGGAAGCGCTCATGGCATTCAAAGAAACCTGGGAAAAGAAGTATCCGTCTTGTGTAAAATCCTGGGAAGAAAATTGGGATATTTTATCGACCTTTTATGCATATCCTACGGAGATCCGGCGCATCATATACACCACGAATATCATCGAAGGGCTGAACCGACAATTCCGTCAGGTCACGAAGAACAAACCGACGTTCACAAACGATGACAGCTTGAAAAAGATGCTGTACCTGGCATCCAAGAAAATTGCCTGTCGTTGGACACAGCGTTATCGCAATTGGGATATGGTGTTGAACCAACTGGAAATCTTATTTTCGGATCGGCAGGCCGGATGATACGCAAAAAAAGCAACACTAAGAATCAGAGGGCCAATCTAAGGTTCAACCTTTGGCTCTGAAAGGAAATCGGACAGGAGACAAGTTCCTATCCGATCACGAAACCGTTTATTCAATCTGTTTTGATTTCTACCTTTAAGGTTCTTTCTTTTACACAAAACTTTCCGGGGTCTCGGGTTTTGGGGTAAGGAAAAGCCCCGGAAAGGATCATTGCTCCCCCGGGGCTTGTCTGTGTGGACTATTCGGTTGCTTCAATTTCCTCTTCAATCGTTACTTCTTCATTCTCACCGGCAAGATCGCTTTCCAGTTCTGCCTCTTCAATGTAATCTCTTCGTGGTTCTTCATATGTAAGGGCCTGCTCGCTGTCCGACAGTCCTGCTGTGGTATTGTCAACAACAATGCCTAGCACTGACAGTAGAACAAACACTGCATTGACTACATCCAACAGTTTTGCCTGTATCCCCTCAAGATTGAATGAGCAACCAAAAACGGCTGCTATCACTTGGATGAGAAGAATCACTGCCGGGATCACGGCTACCCAAAACGCTTTACTTTTAAATCTTACTTTCCAGTTTATTTTCATTGATATATACCTATCCTTCCTCTATCTATTTATCAAGTGTTCTTGTAACTCTTTTTTCATGTCTTTAAGTTTATCAATACTGTTATTTGTGATTGCATGCTCCATAAGACAAAGCATGGATTTACACAAAATCTTATTGTCCTCAAAAGCTTCCCTGGTTGCCTTTTCCAAGTCATCAATCCGGCGGTTATCATTATCCAAGTATTCAGCATGTTTCATAACCTTTTGTTTTAAATTTGTAAATGGTGACAATCCTTTTTTTAAATAGGTAATCGCCAATCCAACAGCTGCGATAAAAGTCAAAATCCAAAGAAGCTGTGTGAGGCTAAATGTTATGTCTCCCATACCATCACCTACTTCTTACTGCTTAAATACTTTTTTGCAACCCATTTATCCGTTCCGATCCGGCACCAACTGCCTTTTGTCTCCACAACAGTTACTTTCGTACCATTCCGCAGCGCCCCGACCTTCTTCCCTTTGATAGATGACTTGTTGCGGACATTCAGGCCGGCTTTCGCTTTAACATACATCGTTTTGCCTTTTTTAGTACTGCTGCCCGATTTTTTCTTTACACCGAAATACTTATAGCAGTCCGAAAACGACAAGAAATACCCATATTTATTTCGCTTTCTTTCATCGTATCGGTATGTTCCGCCTTTCTTAAAATCCAGATGAGCGGCGGTAGAAGAGATACATCCAATCCCAATGAAACCAAGGTCCTGAGCAGCACACATAATATATTTTGACGCCACACGTTTACCGTCCATCCAGACGTTCACATCTACGGCCCTCCCTTCCAAGTGTCTGCTGTTGCTGCTGCCACCGACCTTTCGGTTATACGTCGGGCTGCGGTACCCGGATGTAATCGTTATTGATACTGTTTTTGGATTTTTAGCCTTCTTTTCAAAGTAATCCCGCAGTTTCTGCAGGTACTTTGGCAACCGCTCGTCAATCAGAATCTTGTCCGTTCCTGGGCAGCCAAACTCACTGACCTTGAAATTTTCAGCCAGCTTTTTACTGCCATGTTTTTTCTTACTGTATTTTTTGATAGCCATATAATTCCTTTCCGGCCTTCTGGCCTTTCTTTCTACCATACCAAAGAGAAAGGAGGCTTTCGCCTCCCGGTGGTTATGCTATTGAAAGTAAATCATTGGGTCTATGTATGTCCCACCCTCTTGGACTTCAAAATGAAGGTGTGGTCCAGTAGAATTGCCAGTTGAGCCAACGTGTGCGATTACCTGCCCTTGTTTGACTACATCTCCTTTTTTTACTGAGTAATCTTGCAAGTGCTGATATAGCGTCGTTCTTCCATTCCCATGAGAAATTCTTATATAAGCACCCCTCGCATTGTTGTAGCCGTCAAAAACTACTTTGCCGCCATCAGCCGCCAACACATCTGACCCAGAAGGGGCCTTTATATCGATCCCCTTATGATCGGTAGACCCAATTCCATTTGTTGCAGACGCTGGCCTATACCCGAACGAGCTGGAAATACTCCCACTCGTTGGGAAAACCATTTCTCCCGTTGAATAATCTGCCGCCTTGATCCCCTTGCTACGTGTTTCATATAGAATATAGATATCTTCTCGCTCTGCGCCGGCACGGAGCAATGCAGCACAAGCATTAACCATTTTCTCTTCATCATCAAACACGGCCGCCTCTTTAAAGGCTTTCGCTGCGTCACTTTTATTAATAAGGTCCTGCTTAATCTTCCCTTCGGTATATCCATGTTCCAGCATATAATCTTTATAGATACTGAGTTTATTCTCATCACTCACGGAACCGATTACATTTTTAAAACTACTTTTTACTTCTTTCAACACAGCATCATCAAATTTATCAACATCACCACCAGCTTCTTCAAGTAATTTCCGTGTCTCCGCTATTCCCGCAAAGTCTGCTTTATTAATAAGTGTCGTATACCCATAAGTCGCCTTGTCCCAAATCTTTTCCTCAAGTTCGCTGCCTGATAAATCTTTTGTCACCTCTTTGATTGTTTCAAGTTTTTCATCATAACTCTGGTCTTTCCATGCCTTTTTATTGCTGCTTTTTTTGCCAGAGTCGCCATCTTTTTTGTTGCTTTTATTCATCCAAGTCTTGAATTCCTCAAACTTATCGAGCAACCAATTTGTTTTCTCTTCCGCTTCATCACCCTCTGTTGCAGCATGTGCCTCTAATCCGATCAGCTTTGTCCAGCTCTCAAACTCTCGAATAATATTTTTAATGGGAACCCCTGTTACCATTCCGACAGCCTCAGCACTCTTACGCATTAATTCTGCCGGGGTTTTATCAGTCTCCCCGTTCATGTACTTCTGCCAGTTCGTTGCAGCTGTAATGATAGCTTCAGCGCCTTCCAGAGCCATGTTAGATGTTCCCCATCCGTCCTTAATGTTTCCGTACTCCTTCAGTGCCGGAATCATATTCAGCGGATTCAAATTGTCGCCTAAATTTGCCCAGAAGTTAATCAGCCAGTATTCAGCCTTGCTCTTCTCTTCGTCATCATCATCCCCGCCCGGAAGTTTTTCTCTAATCGCATCCGCCACAGCTGCAGCAGCAGAAACCAAAGCAGCATTAAGCAGAAAGACTGTTGAAACTTTGCTGATCTCGCCAATTCCTTTCGCAAGGTTACCATCCTTAATATTCTGAATACCTTTCAGGGCCTCGGTCCGGCACATATTAAAGGTTCTTGTCGGTTCCGCCATAAAGGAGGTCAGCATCTTTAAGCCAACGTTTGGATTTCGCATAACCTGCGACCGATGCAGAGGGGAATCGACAACTTGGGTTTTGTCATAAATATAGGCCGCCCGCTCTGAACAAATCTTCCAAAATTGATCTGATCCGACTTTAACATCCTTATGCTTTGCCTCAGTTTCGGTCTTTACGGCTGCCCAAATGGTTGCCCAGGTGGCATTATCCAAAGCTCCATACGGCATCATCGAAACCAAATCCAACTTTGTCCAGTTATCATTCATGATGATATCTTTCATATCCCGCGCTACGTCCGTCTGTGAGAAGCCCCAGCTCTTCCACAATGCAATCGGACAATGTTCTTTCATCTCCTGCAAATTTTTCCGCAGATTGATCTTTCCATTGACAAAATAAATTGGATTGATATGTACAAATGCCCTGGCAATCGCCGTAGGCTGCTGGATGGCTACACGGAAATTAAATCCGATCGCCGCTTTTTTATAGGCTGTCAAGCCCTTATTTAATAGGGCCTCGAACGGTTCCCTGCGGAGATTACCGAAATTATTCAGATCGGCCATCAGGTTTTTTATGTATTCCAGGGCTTTCTGTCCACATGCTTCTCTCATCTCAGCCTGCACACTTGTGGTCTGAAGTCCACTCTCATCCCGCTGCTTATAGTTGTACACCCTCTGGAAATCTGCGATAGGCGCCGCAAACGCATTGTACATGGACATCTTATTAATGTGGTCTGTAACAACCTCAAAGATATCTGCAACCATAATTGGGTTATTAGCGTTGATCGCCGTACTCTTCGTGAACGATGCATTCTTAATGGTTTCAACAATATTATTGCTTCGCTTAGAAAAGTCTACATCCAAATATTCCTTTGCAGATATGATCGGAAAATAATTGTCCTCCGTAAACTTTTCATAATTGTTCATACGCAAAGAAGTCTCGTTGCCCCATTTCGTGCATTCCGTATTCAAATATCCCATCAGCTTTTCTGCAATCTGAATTTGCTCTTCCGTCAACATACCTAAGATTGTTTGCATGTCTTCGACCGTCACAAAGCTGGTCTTGCTGGTATTACTTCTCTCTCCCCTCAACCTCTGCTTGAGCTTCTTACCTTCAGAAACTTCACTGGCCACGATACCAGACGCATAAATATGCCCCTGCGCCTGTTCTCTCTTATTGAGGCAGTACAGCGTCATGATCTGTGCCGGGTTTAATTTAATTGTTCCGCCTTGCTGCAGCTTAAATTCCACCTGCGACTTGGCATCGCTCCAAACTTGAATCTTGCTTCCCGGCTTCTTTTTCTTGTTGTATTTCTGGAATAGTTCCTCGAAAAATTCGCGAGTATGGGCAATGTTCCTCACATGGTCGTCAAATCCCTTGCGGATGTTTCCATATAAAGTCTCCATGTTTCCGCCCATCAATTCAAAGAAGTCCCGCGGCGTCACCATTGATTCATTCAGCAACCGGTCAATAAGATTCTCACTTTTTCCCTTGCCTTTTCGCTGTGCGGTGCGTCTTTGAAATTCTGTGATCGCCGCATCCCCCATATCAGAGATTGTTGCTTTCACACCATCGGTAAACGCCTTATTCATATTTTTAAAATTGCCCAAGACGGCTTTCAGTAAAGTGTCAATGTCCTTCAAGTCCTGATTCGATGCCTGGTCAATGGTCTTGCCTTCCAGCTTTTCAGCCAAGGCGTCCATCATATCGAATACATACCCGTCATACTCAACCTCGCCGCTGCCATCCTCTTTAGCAATCTTCTGGTATTGTCGCATGAGGCTCTCAAAGTTCAGTGTTTTTTTCGCTTTTCCAAATTTCACTTCAAGAGCTTTGGACCGCTCCGTTTGAAGGTCAAAACATTGCAGCAGATCAGCCACGGCCTTACTAAACCCATGCGGCAAGTGCTTATCATCGGTAGGTTTCAGAAGCCGATCAGATAGCCAGTCAACATTTTTTTCAATGTTGCCAACAGATTCTTTCTTCTCAACTTTATTCCGAGCCTTCCGCTTATCCTCTATGCGTCTTTGGCGTGCCTTCTCATCGTGTTTTTTCACAATGCCCTGGTACTGCTTCCTGATTTTATCCTTCGCTTCCTTTTGCTCTTCCTTCAGCCTTTTGACTTTTGCATCGAAAAAAGCTTTTTTCTTATCGGCAAAAGTTTGGCGCGGCTTTCCGTTGTATGCGATCTCCAGTAAGCTGGAGGCCGTTTCTTTAATCAACTGTTCGTTTTCCTCATCCGACAACATCACATCGTAAGACTCAAGGCTCTCACGGACATCGGCGATTTCCTGTAGCTGGTCAGCCGGGTTAATAATATCTTCGGAAAACAATGCTGGATATAAATCTTTCAATTCCTCGTAAATCGTATCGACCGGAAGTCCATCTTTGCTGGTCAGTTTCAGCCGGCCCAACTGTGATCTCCGAAAATCTTCATAGTCCGCCGGCTTATCGTTGTCTGATACTTTAATCGGAGTTTTCCGCAGGTAATCCCGCAGCGATTTATATTCTGTGTACATGGCATCGTCAACAAGATCAATGTTTTCGACTAGTTCTCTGGCAGTGTTATACGCCTGTATGATCGCATCTTCTTCATGTCCTCTCTTGATTTGTGTAAACATTTGGCTCGCATTGTTTGCCGCCATATCTACCAAGTTCTTTTTTACTTTACCTGCCTTAAGCGTCCGAACTAAATTTGTACTCTGGTTGATTAAATCGCGCTGGTCCGGCATTTTGCCATGAGTCAGCTTGGTTTCCTGCTGCAACTGCTCAACCTGGCGTGTCAGTTCTTCCACAGACTTCATGCGAACGGTTTTGGCTTTCTTGTCATAATCACGGATCGGCGGCATGTCGGTGAACTTGGTTTCGATGCCTGCGTTTACGTAGTCGATCAGGGCCTGCTCGTCGGGGTGGTCTTTAAAAGAATATTTTTTACCATTGTTTTTTCCATCATTGTTGGCTATAATATTAGTAGAAGCTGTACCGCTGGTCGTTTTGGACGTTACAGACAGGGGGCCGGATTCCGGAGCATCTGTCGCAGAGGCAAGGCTTCTATTTTTTTTGCCTGCATACATAGTCTGAACAGTTAAGTCATGATGTTTTTTAGACACATAGGATACAACTGTTGTTTTACCATTAATGGTTTTCTCAAATTTAATGACCGGCTTTCCTTCGTATAATTTAGAATCCAAACTAATTTTATCTGGATTTTCAATAATCTTAGGAATCATGGATATATCTTCCTTCGTTATTGCCCTCTGTCCTCTTGCAGATTCATATGCCTCATCGCCGTGCGAATTTTGTAAAATTTTTATTACCTCGTATGACTTTAATGTGCAATTATAATCTTTGATATTTACTCCGGTTTCTTCCAGTACACGTTTGGACAGCGCATCTGGTACTATACCAAAATATATTTTTTTATTGAGATTCTTTTTATTTAGTGCATCATCAATAAACCGGGACAGTTGTTCATCATTCTCATAAATAACGATGCTCTTACTGCTTGCCCAGTTTTCTTTTTGGTGATCCGAATATTCCTTCAGCGAGTACCTCACGGACTTACCTAATTTGCTCTCCCTGCGGGTATTTCCATAATGATCTGCTACGGATTTGGGCAGAATATCCGAATACGTTTTATTGACGACATCCAACAAATCGGATATACTAATAGTAGTAGAAGTCAGGGATTGAACCCCCTGGTTGGCACCGCCAACAGCTTCTACAGCAGTATCAGAGGTAGGGGCTTGTAAACCCTGTCTACTCAGTGTAGAGTCCTCTGATATTTTTTTGCCATTTACGGAATATAGGGATCCAAAATCAACAATCTCCGCCCTGCTTCTCTGGTTATTCTTTACTACAAAATATGCTGGAATGATATCATTGTCAGATGTCCGACCATATCCCAACATAATGTCTGCTGACCAGTTGTGGGTATTATTAGGAACAGTTTCATTGACTTTGATTGCATTTTTTAAATATTCATCAACATATAGTGATACAATCAAATTGTTCTCGTTCCCTTTTATAAGTCCATGTTTCAGCCCCTCTATCCCAATTTCCATATTCTTTTTTTGATCCTGATTCCAAACGCTTAGAATTTGGGTACCTTCGACACCATTCTTGTGTTTAAGGAAATCCCTAATTTTTTTTGCTGTCTCCCTTGGTTTGATTCCTTGGTATGGAGACAAGTCGTACTCTTTTATCTCAACAGTTCGCATATCTGGCTTTTTCACCAAACTATCATAAGTGATACCCACATCCTCTTTCAATGAATACCGGATATCTGGATCCTTTCCTGCGTTGACATGTTCAATCAGGGCCTGTTCGTCTGGGTGGTCTTTGCGAGAATATCTTTTTTTGTTGCCCTTTACCTCCCCTTTTGATATACTGTTAGTGGAAGCCGAGCCCCGCTGGAAGCTACCATTTTGTGAGGTAGCAGGCGGAACAGATTGGCTTCCATTTTTATGTTTCTTTGTATAGTATACAGTTACAAGATTTAGTGAATTTTTCTTATTCGAAGCAACTTCGATACTTCTTATATCTGCGTGAGGATAACTCTTTTCAAATTTCAGCCTATTTTGTCCATAATCCTGAATATACTCTACACTATCATAATGAGAAACCAAATCATACAACCTGATTACTTCTTCTGCAATCTCCTCAGCACTATGAAAATGTTTTGAAATGTGTATAATATTATCATAGTTAATCATAAACGCATATTGACGATTTTTAAATAAGTTGGCATTAACATCAGTTTCTATTCTATTTTTTGTTTTTTCTTTCAAGGCGCCTAATGTGAGATTTACTTGCCTGTCGCCACTATTTAGTGCGTTATTGATATGAGTTAATAACTCATCTTTACTTTCAACAATGATTGTACCTCGAAGGTTCAAATTATTTTTACTTTCCTTTGTAAATGTCTCAAACCCATATTCTGTCAATTCATATTTAGTAATCGCATATTGACGATTTTCTTCTATTTTAGTTCTATTCTTCTTAACACTCATCTTCAGAGCATCCACCCACAATTTCTCAGCTTGTCCCAGTATCCCTAAATCCTCCAAGAACCTGGAATACCCACGGTCTACATTCTTTGCATCAGCCAGCAAACCTTTGATCGAGTCAATCATTTTATGGATGGCATCCAAAATAGTCTGACCTAAGGAACGATCCTGTTTCACGACCTTTTCAATCGCCGCCTCATCTGTCAAGAATTTTTCTGTGGAGTTGGCAATGATTTCATCCATTGCCTGATCACGAGTTAACTCAGCACCCTGTTTCGCATATGTCTGTACTTTTTCGTCGATTGCCCTTTGGAAAGCCTGTTTATCTCCTTTGTAATATTCTTGCATTACAAAGTCTTTCAACTTCTGATATTCCGCTGGTGCTGTTTCCTGGATGTGGTGGGTCAGTTCATGCTTGAATACGCTCATCATCGGATTATCCGTCTTGGCAGAAAGGTGAATCGTACCGTCTTTGTAATATCCGTTTGCATCATGCTCTAATATTGGGTGCAGTTCAATGTTCACATTCAACCCCTTTGCCAGCTGTCTCAGGCCGTCCTGCTTTTCCTTTGGCACGACCGTTGGCGCCACATGGCTTTTAAAGGTTCCCTTATTTTTCGGATTGCCATCTTTCTTTAAATTGGGTATACTAAGATCAGAAGATGCGGCATAGCTACGGCGAGAGGAATTATTTCCTTTGAACTGTGGGTTCGCATCTTTTTTTAACTTAAAAGAAAAATCAGCAGGAGTGTAATCTACAACATCATAAAAAACTAACTCTCCGTCCGCTTTTTTCCTGCGTTGAGAATCTTTGAAGAACTCTGCCTGCTGATCTGTCAGCTGTCGGCCGTTAGAGTCCTTGAGGGAAAACTTTCCTTCATGTGATACTATCTTAGACTTTATAGACGCTTCAATATCTGTCGCTTGGCTACCTTTGTGATTTTTTAAACTATTGACTTCTACGAGCATGTCTAGTAAACTATCAATAGCAGTAGTAGACCCGCTACTGGTTTCTGGGTTACCAGATTCCGTAGCTATTGCAAAAGGTCTGCTACTTTGTTTTTTTGTATCTGCCCAACCGATCGCATGAACATAAAAGCTCTGATAACTGCTCTTTGGCTTCTTTTCATTAATCCTCCGCTTTAAAACTACTGCCATATAATTATCTTTTTTTGCGATTTCAACCGGAGCAGCCAAAACTACAGTATCAAAGTCTTTCCCCTTCCAATTGCGCTGCGCATCTATTATTTTTCCATTTGTAAGGACTTCTTTTAATGCAGCTATTGCAGAAGACTTGTTGTCATAAACCTTCCCATGATTAACTGTCGCCTTTGCGCCACGTCTCGAAAGGGTAATATCCCCTAAATCAACATTATGTACCGAATTGCCTATCTCATTAAAATAAGTTGTGGCTGCGTCAATGACCTCTTTTGGTTTCCCTTTGATTTCATCTCCTTTCAGGGTAGCTACATTATCCATAGAAGTCACAACTTTCATATTTTCAAATACTTGATCCTTCGTAATTTCAAAGTTTTTAATATCAAATCTCGTCATTTTCTCTCGAGTCGCATCATTATTCTTAACACTCACCTTCAACGCATCCACCCAAAGCTTCTCAGCTCGTTCAAGAATCCCTAAATCCTCCAAGAACCTGGAATACCCACGATCTACACCCTTTGCATCCGCCAGCAAACCCTTGATAGAATCAATCATTTTACGGATGGCATCCAAAATAGTCTGACCTAAGGAACGATCCTGTTTCACGACCTTTTCAATCGCCGCCTCATCTGTCAAGAATTTTTCTGTGGAGTTGGCAATGATTTCATCCATTGCCTGATCACGAGTTAACTCAGCACCCTGTTTCGCATATGTCTGTACTTTTTCGTCGATTGCCCTTTGGAAAGCCTGTTTATCTCCTTTGTAATATTCTTGCATTACAAAGTCTTTCAACTTCTGATATTCCGCTGGTGCTGTTTCCTGGATGTGGTGGGTCAGTTCATGCTTGAATACGCTCATCATCGGATTATCCGTCTTGGCAGAAAGGTGAATCGTACCGTCTTTGTAATATCCGTTTGCATCATGCTCTAATATTGGGTGCAGTTCAATGTTCACATTCAACCCCTTTGCCAACTGTCTCAGGCCATTCTGCTTTTCTTTTGGCACGACCGCCGGAGCCACATAGCTTTTAAAGGTTCCCGTATTTTTCGGATTGCCATCTTTCTTTAAATTGGGTATACTATTATTAACAGACGTAGTGCTCGCGTTATGGGGTTTTGCCTCGTTTAAAACGTGGTTTTCGCTACGTCTGTTATTTTTTAGTGTAAAAGTAGTCGGAGTAAACTTCGTTATATCATATAGGACAAGTTTATTCTCTTTCGTGTTCCCAATAATTACATCTGCCAAATAATCATTCTCTCCAATGCGAAGATTCACTTTTCCCCTAGCAAAATCAACAATGGCGTCTTTTCGTGCGTGTGCCGGCTCTTCATTTACATAATCTGTCGAAGCCCAAACCACTTCATCAACATTTGCCATAGTTTTTAATTTATCCTCAAAAATCTTCATTTTATCATTTTTATATGAGTATAAATCTCTTCCCTTTGTCATTTCTTTTCTGCCGTCTTTATTCAAAAATATAATATTATTAGGAATTGGAATTGATTTGAATTTCTTTAACTCTTCCCTGGCAACCTTCTGCCACTCATTTGCAGGCTTTCCTTTTGTAATGTCTCTATCAATTTTGACAACTGGACGATTTTCTGTCGTGTATTGAATAGAATACTTTTTTTTACTATTTATGTCGTTTTTGCTACTAGTCATATCCGCTTGTCTACGGCTCTCAGTATTCTTAAAACCAGCATTCCATGCTGCCATCTTCATTGGATAGGAAAGGGCGCTTTGACCCAGAGCAGCATCAATCTGGGCTGCTGGATAATTTACGGTGCCGCCATCATAATAATTCTTAAACTCCTGCATAACGGTTCCATAGTCTCCATCGGATTCCTGAATGGCATTTGCGAATATGGCTGCACCTTCTTTGCCGAAACTTGTCTCCGCCTCTTTTATGATATCAGCTTTTTGCTGCTCTGCCTGAAATGCAGTTTCTTCCCGGCGCATCATAAGCATATTTTCCATGTTTGCCTGACTAAGCACTGTCCTGGTACCCTCGTTCGTATCAGGGAGCATCGTACCGGTTTCTTCCATATACACTTGTCTGGCCGGTTCATTTTTAATGGTCGGAAGCAATGCGGTAAAGTCGGTTCCATCGCCCATTCCAACCATAATACGGCTAATAGAGGCGGCCGTATCCATAGCTGACCCTTCATCTACTGCTTGAGTAGCAACAAGCTTTTGTGATACTCTGCTGGTTGTATCTTTAAGTCTCTGCGCAGTTGCTCCACCAACTATCATTTCTCCGTTGCCATGATCCAGCATAATCGGGGCCAGTCCTTGCTCAGAAGCGGCTTTCTCTGCGATTCCTTTCTGCTTTTCATAGGCATATGTTTCTGCTTGTATGGCTTCTGCATTTGCTTTTTGCTGAGCAACGATTTCTGTCGGAGTTACCTCCCGTCCAGAGTCAATTGTATCTTTGAGCTGACGCGCAATTTTATTTGCAGCGGTTGTTTCATCAGAAGCAAGGCCTTCGCTAATTAATGCCCCAAGGTTTTCCGGCTCTTCCAAGCCGCTTTGTTTTGCATAGTTTTTTTTCTGCGTATGGTCAGCGATTTGTCCAGCACCACCCAAAACTCCCCCGGTAATAGCCCCAATCTTAAATGATTGCAAAACATCTTCCGGGTTTACTTTTTCACCCTCAGAATACGTCATATTTTTTAAAGATGGATTTAAGATTTCAGATAGCGCCTCTTCAGCACCTTCCGTTCCGGCAGTTAATATACTCTTTGCAGTATTATATAAGGCATCCTTTCCTTTTTTTGTCTTGCCTTTAGAAGCAACCTTTAGAAACATACTTTCCAGCGCATCATCCGTTATTCCTTTCCCATAAGCTTTCGCAATGGGCTTTGCCACATTACCGCCGAGCATTTCTGTAAGGCTCTCCAATGCCCCAGAGCCGATACCGTATTTTACTGCATCATTTTTATTAGCGCCTTCCTGCTCCGCATCATACATGCTGCCCCCGGCAATTCGGTTAAATCTTCCTGCTACACCACCGAGCCCACCGGTACCAAGTCCTGCAAGCGCGTCGGCCCCTATATCCATAATCACGGATGTTACATCTAAAGCATCTTTACCAAAATTTCCGAGACCCGATTTTGCTTCTTGCATCTTCGCCCTACTCCGCGCTATTCTTTCATCAGCCAATTTCTCGGTCTCTTCGGCTTGCTCTGCAGAAGTTTTCAAAACTGAGGAATAGCGATTATTTCTACCACCTCCATTTTTCCAGAAGTTTGCCGCACTACCTGACAGATACTTTATGGGTTCACCAACATACTGATTCAGTTTGCTATCCATAAAGTTATTTGCCCTTTTATTTGCACTATTTTCAATACCCCGGTCGCGATTGTACGTTCCAAATCTGTTTGATCCAATATTTTTAGAAAGTCTGGAATTGTCTGGTTTTGACGCTCTCTTGAATGTATTATACAAATAATCAAGTGGATTCGCCGGAGTATTGCTCTTACCTGACTTTGCACTATTGTACCCGCCAAATCGGGCGGTACTTGCTTTACTGAGATTATTTTTCTTGCTGCTTTTCGTATTTTTATTCTGATTTGAAGCAACTCCAGCTGTCTGATATTTCTTTGCAGCCTCTTTGCGCTTCCGTTCTCCTTCTAAAAACCATCTTCCTGGATTCCCCATTCTATTAATTTCCTCCTTCTATTTCTTTTTCATGCGTTCCATTGCGTAACCTAACCATCCATCAGTTAACACGGTTGCAATTGCACTTCTACTTCGTTGGGGTGATTTTTTGGGTGCTTCTTTTCCTTTATTTGTTTTGTCCCATAATTTATTAAAATCATTCCCTTTAGATTTTCCTGATGAAGAGCTCTTTCCAGTTCCCACATAACCGCTTGTTGTACTACGTCTCCCGCCACTTGATGACCTATATCCGCCGCCCGATGATCTGCGCCTTTGTTTAGCAAGCTGTTTTTTATTCAATTCATACTCCCGATTATCCATCGTTTTTTGCCACCCAAATTCGTCTTTCCACTGTTTATCAGATACCGAGTCTCTTCGTTTCCCGTAGTTAAAATCCTTATTCCAGGTACTTCTCTGCCATGCTGCCTGCTTAGCAAATTGGCTGTCCGCAATAGAATCACGCCGCCTGCCATAAAGGGTATTTTCTTCATCTCGTACAAGCCCGTAATCTGCCTGCGCTTTCTGCATCTGACCCTTCCATCTGCCGTAAGCTGCCTCTTCGAGTGCGGGAATAATTGTACTCATTTGCTGCCGATAGGTATTCTGCGCCTGCGCTGCAGCAATCTGTGCATATTCCGCAACAGCCGAACTTCCATTGAGCATTCCCACATCTTTGAGTGTGTCTGCTTTTGATTTCTCTCCTAAAGCCTGGTATTCTTTCTTATAGGCCTGGTACAGCGGGTCCGCCGCCGCATCGTAAGAAAAGGGCTGCTTATTCACAATATTCGTAAGCATCTGATCTGCTTTTGGTTTTTCTGCCATTGATCTTCTCCTTTCCGATCTATCAATACGAAGAGCATAACAAAAAAACGGGAGACTTTCGCCTCCCTGTGTCTGCCTTTATTTCAATGATCGCTTCTGTAATTTGTAATTCCGGTTATCTGTCGTTTTCTGCCAGTTAAACTGCTTTTTCCACTGAGTATCCGATACGGAATCTCTCTGTTTTTGATAGTTATAGCTTTTGTTGTATGTATATTTATCCCAATCCATGCCATACTGCCACTGTTTATCTCCAACCGTATCCCGATACTTGCCATAGGCCGTATCATCTGCATCTTTAACAAGGCCATAATTGGACAGATTTATGTTGTACTGATCCAGCCACCGGCCATAAGCGGTTTCTTCAAGCTGCGGGATCATTGCTGTCAGCTGCCGATTATAATCATTTTGTGCCTCGTTTGCCGCTGTTGTCGCAT
>ERZ791884.434-NODE-434-length-43887-cov-31.270693_pt1 | contig 43887 bp, 45 predicted proteins | sample MGYA00509941_ERZ791884 | MGnify/ENA primary metagenome ERZ791884 (study PRJEB30046, sample SAMN00792095) | human gut metagenome | study: EMG produced TPA metagenomics assembly of the A metagenome-wide association study of gut microbiota in type 2... | reverse complement strand
ACCACAAAAATAGCAAAAAGCCCAGCATATGCTGGACTTTTTCGACAAGCTGAAGACACCACAACTATGGTGTCTTTTATTTTTTGGCCCACCCGAAGTACTTTTTGCGTTTTTTCTACTTTCTACCTCGCCTACTGCGGCTTGTTCACAGTCAAACTTTCATCAACGCTCCTCCCTAAAAACAGTCCACCGGACTGTTTTCTTTACGGTCGGCTTCAAATCCCTTAGATTTCTTTGTGTTACAAAAAAGCAAAAGACACCACAACTATGGTGTCTTTTATTTTTTTGGCCCACCCGAAGTACTTTTTGCGTTTTTTCTACTTTCTACCTCGACTACTGCGGCTTGTTCACAGTCAAACTTTCATCAACGCTCCTCCCTAAAAACATTCCACCGGACTGTTTTCTTTACGGTCGGCTTCAAATCCCTTAGATTTCTTTGTGTTACAAAAAAGCAAAAGACACCACAACTATGGTGTCTTTTATTTTTTGGCCCACCCGAAGGGATTTGAACCCCCATTCTCCAGAATCGGAATCTGTTGCGTTATCCAATTGCGCCACGGATGGATATAAGCCGCATTTTTCATACGGCTGTTTTTTATTATCAAATACAATCAATCAGAGAGTTCTTCCCAAATTGCGTACTGCTCTTCCTGCTCGTTTTGGAGATCCTCAAGCTTTTTGGTAAGTTCAATCAGCTTTTCGTAATCTGCCGCCACATCTTCGCTTGAAAGCAACTCCTGAGTTTGAGCAATCTCTTCGTCAAGTCTTTCAATAGCCTCTTCTGCCTTTTTAAGTCTTGTCTGTCTTTTTCGCTCCTCGCTCTGTCTTTGCTTTTGCAGGAAATAATCATTCTGCGGTTTTTCTTTCTTTACCGCAACCTCTGCTTTAGCCTCTGTCTGCTCTGTTCTTATATGCTCAACATAATAATCATAGTTGCCGAGATATTCGGTTATACCGTTTTTATCGAGCACAAGCACCCTGTCGGCAAGTTTATTAATAAAGTAACGGTCATGGCTGATTATAAGCAAAGTGCCGCTATAATCGGCAAGCGTTTTTTCAAGTTCTTCTCTTGATGCTGAGTCAAGGTGGTTTGTCGGCTCGTCAAGCAAAAGGAAATTACTGCCCTTGAGCATAAGTTTTGCAAGAGAAATTCTTGCTCTTTCGCCGCCGCTCATCTTTGAAAGCGGTTTAAACACTTCGTCCCCTCTGAAAAGGAATGATGCAAGCGCACTTCTTACCTCGGTTTGCGTCATTTGTGGGAAAGTATCCCATATTTCGTCTACGGCTGTATTCTCAAGATTAAGATTTTGCTGTAACTGATCAAAATAACCCACAGTAACATTTGTGCCGTATTCATATTCGCCTGTATCTTGCGGACATTTTCCTGTCAAAATTCTAAACAAGGTTGTTTTTCCGCAACCGTTTCCGCCGAGGATAAACACCTTTTCGCCCTTACGTATATGAATATTTACATCTGAAAACAGCTTTTTATCACCAAAGGCTTTAGAAAGATTACTGCACATCAAAACATCGTTGCCGCTCTCAATCTTTGGAGTAAATCTCATTTTTACGGTATCAAGCTCGCTTTCAGGCTTAACAAGCTGAGCCTTTATGCGGTCTGCCTCTTTCTGCTTGCTTGCGGCGGTGATAAAGTTTCTCTCTCTGCCCCAGCGCTTTTGCTGTTCAACAATGCCTTCGATTCGCTTTATCTCGCTCAAGTCATTTTCATATTTATTCTTTAAAGACTCATTATATGCCTCTTTTTTCTTAATAAATTCGGAATACGAACCCTTGTAGCACATTGTTTTGCAATGCTCAAGTTCAATCGTCTTATTCGTTACATTATCAAGAAAATATCGGTCATGGCTAATGATTATCATTGCGCCCTTAAAATCACGCAAAAAGCTCTCAAGCCAATTTACTGCGCTTATATCAAGGTGGTTTGTCGGCTCATCGAGCAAAAGAAAATTGCTCTTAGAAAGCAACAGCTTTGCAAGGCTGAGCTTTGAGCGCTGACCGCCGCTTAAATTACCGACAGGCATATCAAGCTCGGATTCCATAAATCCAAGTCCGAGCAATGCCGAGCGTGTGCGGCTTTTGTATGTAAGTCCGCCGAGCCTTTCAAACTCGTCAATAAGCCTTGTCTGTCGCTCTACAAGCGCATTTAGGTCGCCGTCCTTATTTTCTATTGCGTTAGTTACCTCGGCTATCTCCTGCTCCATATCGGTGAGATAATCAAACACCGACAAAAGCTCGTTATAGATGCTTATTCTCGGATTGTTGCAGGCGTGCTGTTCCATATAGCCGACAACGGTATCCTTTGCAAATACAACATTGCCCGAGGTAGGTGAAATTTCACCGTCCAATATTTTAAAGAGAGTTGTTTTGCCCACACCGTTTGCACCGATAAAGCCGATTTTATCTCTCGACTCCACTTCAAACGATACTTCGGTAAACAGGTTTCTCTCTATAAATGTCATTGTAAGATTACTTACTGATAAAGCGGGCAAAAACAACACCTCCATTTTTACTCATATTCTATTATTTTACATTAAAATACGAAAAAGAGCAATACAAAATTGAAAATATGCCAAAGATTTACGAGCATATATATAGAAATGCCCACATACAGCATTATGTTTATTACACGGCTGTCACCTGCATTTGCCCATTTATTCACCAGACAGCACACCAAAATGACCGCAAGAGGAATCACTCCTTTAATTATGACGGTTTGCCAAAAATTATTCAGTACAGGCTGCATTACAGGATTTGCCTCTGCAAAATATCCGCTTGCAAGCAAAGCCTCGGTGCATATCCAATCTGTAATATTTAAAAAATACAGAAAAAATATTTTCTGATAAAATGTAAATTTTATCCTTTTTTGCTTTGCTGTCTTTTGGGCGGCTATGTTAATTGCCTCTGACATTAAAAAATCACCTCACAACTATTATTTGCTGTGAGGTGGTTAAATATTACGATTTTTTCCATGCAGACGGTGCAAAAAGGAGCAAGAGCGGGTAAATCTCAAGTCTGCCTGCCAGCATATCGAAAATAAATACTATCTTTGACAAAATGCTGAAATCGGCATAATTTCCTACAGGGCCAACAGCACCAAGGCCCGGGCCCGTATTGTTAAGATTTGCCGCTACCGCCGTAAAACTTGTTGTAAAGTCCATATTGTCTATGGAAACAAGCAAAAAGCTAATGGCAAACACACCTATATAAAGCACCAAATACATTGAAGTGGTACGCATAATATCGTGATTTACTGCCTTGCCGTCCATTTTTACGAGTTTAACATTTCGTGGGTGTACAAGGAGAGAAAATTCCTTTCTTACCTCCTTAAAAAGCAGGATAATACGGGAAATTTTAAATCCGCCGCCCGTACTGCCTGCCGACGCACCTATGAATGTAAGAATTATAATAATGGTTTTGGAAAGTTCAGGCCATTTGTTCACATCTGTAAGTCCAAAACCTGTTGTTGAAATAATAGAGGTCACATAGAAAAAGCTCTGATGGAAAGCGTCATACGGCTTGTAAATCGAGCTGATATTAAATGCAATAATTACAGTTGAAACCGCTACTATTCCAAGGTATATCCACAATTCCTCAAATTTGAGTGATTGTTTGAATTTTCTTGCGATAAGGCAAAGATAAACTGAGAAATTCACACCGAACAAAAGCATAAATACAGCGATTACCATTTGCACATAGTAGCTGTCAAAAGCCGCTGCGTTGCTGTTGTAAATACCGAAACCGCCTGTACCTGCGGTTGAAAAGCTCGTGTTTATCGCCTCAAAAACATTAAGTCCGCCAAACAATAGCAAAATAAATTCAAGTGCCGTCAGTATAATATATATGCCGTAAAGCATAGTTGCATAATTTCTCATTCGTGGCACTGACTTGCCGATAATCGGGCCGGGGCTTTCTGCTTTCATAAGAAAAATATTCTGCTGACCGCCGAGCTTTGGAATTATGGCGAGCAAAAAGACGATAACGCCCATACCGCCTAACCAGTGAAGAAAACTTCTCCACATAAGCATACCTTTACTGAGTGCCTCAACATCGTTCAAAATAGTTGAACCCGTTGTGGTAAAGCCCGAAACCGTTTCATAAAAAGCGTCTATAAAATGCGGAATTTCTCCGCTGAGCCAAAACGGCATACAGCCTGCCAAAGACAATAGTATCCAGCTGAGCGCCGTTGCCGCAAAGCCTGCCTTTTGGTAAAGCACCATATTTTTAGGCTTTTTGACCTTTACGGCAAGCACACCGAGTATTGCGCACACAACGCCCGTTGCCACAAAATATATTGCCTCTTTTTCGCCATAAATCAGTGATGTAACAGTGCCGATCTGCATTGCAACAGATTCTACAATAAGCACCCAACCCAAAATATAAATAATACTTCGTTTATTCATAGTCGTTTAACCTCAATGCTTTAAAATATCATCAAGATCGCTCAGACCTTTGTGCTTGGTAATTACAACCACTGTATCATCGCACATAATTTTATCGCTGCCCTGCGGAAGAATGATTTTGCCATGGCGGTTAATGCTGATAACCTGCAAGTTATCTTTTAAATTAAGCTCCTGCAACGGAATACCCGTAACCCTTGAAGTGCTGCGCACTCTGAACTCAAGTGCCTCAACAGCGTCATTGTTGAGCTTATAAAGGGTTTCAACATTACTGCCGAGCGAATTTTGCATTGCTCGAATATAGCTTGCGATATACTCACCCGTAAGATTTTTAGGGTGAATAATAGTTTTTATTTTTAAGTTGTGAAGAATTGAGTCAAAAGAAGTATTGTTTACCTTTGTAATAATCTTTGCCTTTGACACACTCTGAATATACAGCGAAATGAGAATATTCTCCTCGTCATAGTCCATAAGAGCGGCTACACCGTCGGCGTGCTCTATTCCCTCGCTTAAAAGGAGATCCTGATCCATACAGTCACCCTGAATAACAACTGCCTCAGGAAGTATGTTGGTAAGTTCCCAGCAGCGATCAGGATTTTTCTCAATAATTTTTACATTTGCGCCCGAATCAAGCAGGTTTTTTGCAAGATAAAAAGAAATTTTACCGCCGCCAAGCAAAATTACATCTCGGCTCTTACCGATTGATACGCTGATGCGCTTAAAGAATTTTGCCGCAACATCAACCTTTGACGCAACGGAAATTCTATCTCCGCCCTGCAACACAAAATCGCCGTTAGGAATAAATACCTCATCGCCTCTCTCTACAAGACAAATTCTTACTCTGCCCTTGAGAACATCAATTTGGCTTATTCTTTTGTTGGCTATTGCGGAATTTTCCGGCAAAGCTACCTTTATCAGCTCAACCGAACCTCTTGAAAATGTGTCTATTTCAAGTGCGCCCGAAAATCTAAGAAGTCTGCTCATTTCTTTTGCCGCCGTAAGCTCCGGATTGATAGACATTGAAAGTCCAAGCGTATCTTTAATACGGTGAATATCCGCCGCATACTGCGGATTTCTTACTCTTGCGATTGTGTGTGTTGTACCCGCAGCTTTTGCCATAAGGCAGGTATAAAGATTTACTTCATCGAGAGCCGCCGCCGCAATAACAAGGTCAGCCTTTTCCGCCCCTGCCTCTGCAAGCACCTCATATGACGCTCCGTTACCCTCTATTCCCATAATATCAAGGGAATTAGAAAGATTTTGCACAGCGTTGCGGTCAATATCAACTACAACAATGTCGTGCCCCTCCGCATTAAGCTGGGACGCTATAGATGTGCCGACTTTACCGCAGCCGACAATTACTATCCTCATATTATTACCTCATAAAATTAATTGGACAAAATATGTCAATTATAATTCTAACTAATCATACACCAATTAAATACGAAAATCAATACATACTCGGCAAAATCTCTGTTTATTGCAGTTACAAATCCGTTATAAATCAAAAAGCCCTCAAAAGAGAGCTTTTTATCGTTATTAAGACATTCCTACAATGTAGTAAACAAGTACAGAAGAAACGCTGAATATTGAAACAAGCGTATATACTGCACCTCGTGCGATGGATTTATATGTTTTGCCGTTTGTATTTTTGCCGAGATACTGTACGGCAAGTCCTACAAAGAACGCACCTATTATTATGAGAGGTACGGCATACCTTATATTTTCTGTGCATACAAACGGAAATTGGAAACAGAAAACATAGTACGATGCAAAAAATACTACATATATCAACGCAACAAAGATTTTCTGAACATTGTTAAGTGCCGAGTTTTTCTTTTTGCAAAATGCATAAATCATTGCCGCAAAGCCAAATATGCCTATTACAACTGCCGACCAAAACAGAATAATGTTGAAAACTGCGATTTTCGGATAATTTGCGGTATTTATAAGTTCGTCAAACATTGAAGTTTTGAACAATGCTACAAGCGGATTGTACTCGTTGTAAGACGCACCGTAGGTAACAAACTGATCGCCTACATTTGCAAATTGACCTGCGCTAAAATCAAAGAGTCTTTCTGTAACAGGTAAATTTCCGATATACTGGTCGCTTGTGATTGAGAGAGCCGGCACATAGGTAAGCGGTACGCCAAATTTCAAAAGATTTCTTACCTGCCACCACAAAGCAAGAGGTGCGCACACCACTCCAAAGCATATGAACTGAAGAAGACACTTTTTGAAATCCTTTAAATTCTTAAAGAAAACATATAAAAATACAAAAGCAATAGCCGGCGCTACCATCCATACGGAAAGCTTGGTCATCATTCCCAACCCTACGCAAAGAGAAATCGCCATAATTCTCGGGAAAGTCGGATTCTTATACCAATAAAGTGTGTTTAAAACAGCCGCAAGCATAAAAGTGATTGAAAGAATATCATTATTTATACTTCCTGCCATTATGTAAAAGGTCGGGCAAAACGCAACTATTGCAACGGCACACACAAGACCTCTGCCCTTTAAGCCTAATTGTCTGAAAATCTTGTACGAAAGCACCATACATATTGATGAATAGAACAGTGTTAAAATCTGAACATTTTCACCTGCTACATAGTAATTTATACCAAGTGCCGTCTGCAAGTGCATCCACAATGCAGAGATCATATGGTGAAATGGCGGGTGGTAAAACTGCCACGCTGTTCTTACATCAAAATCAGGAAAATTAAGGTTTTGATATAAATATCTTATATATCCGCAATGACCTATTTCCATATCGAAATTGCCGACATCGTGTTGTCTTACCGAAATATCGGTATAAAGCACATAGGCAAGTCTAACAGCAAAAGCCAAGGCAAATATAATCAGAATAAATGCCTTGTCGTTCAGCTTATGGGTACAGGCAAGATAGGCAAGCAGAACAGCCGATATACATAATGCGTAATTCATAATATGAATAGCCATATTGCCGTTCATAGTTATTGCAAGAAAGAACACAACCGCACAAACAAAGACAGCGAGTGAAGAAAACATTGCCATCTTTTTTCTTTCATCCGAACTTTTTGCATACTTTGCGCTAAAGTAAATTCCTGTCGGCACGCCTGCAAAAAGAATTACAAGCATTGGAATCAGTGCCAATATGGTGTACATACTGCCAAACGAAGTGCTTGTTGTAAGAATAGTGCACATAAGGCACAACACTGCAACCGTAATATACGGATGCGCAGTCACGAATTTTACAAATCCGCTGCAAGGATAATTACCATGCTGAACAAAGTTATTTTCTTCAACGGCTAAATGTTCGGGTTTAAAATCCATTGGTTTAACCTCCCAAAATATTACTTTGTTTCGTGGTATTCTTTTTCTGTATTAACATTCCAAATATTGTGCTTATCTGTATTGCCTGCCTTGATAGCCTCAGCGGCACGAATAGCGGTAAGCATTGAGTGGTCCATATTGTTGTAACGGTGCTGACCGTTTCTGCCCACACAATAAAGGTTAGTGTATGTGTCAAGGTACTTAATAAGATCGTCCATCTGAGCGTATGTATCGAAGTAAGCAGGATAAGCCTTTTTGATTTTCTCACGGTGAGAGTCGAGAACTTCGCTTGAACTGATAACACCCATTGATTCAAGCTCCTTTGTGGCGAGCTTAATGCACTCCTCATCACTCATATTCCAGAAATCATCGCCCTCGGCGCAGAAATATTCAAGTCCGATCCATACTGTATTTTCCGGGTCTTCCACCATATAAGGCGACCAGTTGTTGAAAATCTGAATTCTGCCGAGTTTTACGCTGGTTTCCTGAACATAAATCCAACAATCGGGTACGATATTGTTAAGAGTTTTCATCTTGGTTTCATTCTTAAGGTTAAGTTTATTAACAAGAAGTCCGACCGTAACAAAATCTCTGTAAGGAAGATTCTCTGCAATATACTTAATCTCCTTTGAAGGCTCATCGCCTGTCATACCTGCAACAAGGTCCTTTACAGGCATTGACGATACAAAAATATCGCCCCCAATAGTCTTTTCGCCTTCGGGAGTATTGCAAACAACAGCTGTAATCTTGCCATCTTTGCATACAATATTCTTTACACTGTGATTTTTAAGAAGTTTTGCGCCTCTTTCAATCGCTCTGTCAGTAGCAATCTCCCAAAGCTGTCCCGGACCGTACTTTGGGTACCAGAACTGCTCAATAAGCGAGGTTTCCACCTCTTTTGATGATTTTTTGCCGCCGAATGCCTTTGAGAACATATCCTTTAATACAGCCCTGATAGAAAGTCCCTTTACACGCTGTGAACCCCAATCGGCTGAAATTTCACTCGGATGTCTGCCCCACAGCTTTTCTGTATAGCCCTCAAAAAACATTGAATAAAGTACCTTACCGAAACGGTTAATGTAGAAATTCTCAAGAGAATCTTCGGGCTTTTTGAACATTGTGGATTTAAGATAGCTGAAACCTGCTTTCATTGTGGTGAGAAAGCCCATATTTTTAATTGTTGCCGCCGACATTGTAACGGGGTAATCAAAGAAGTGCTTGTTATAGTAAATTCTTGAAACTCTGTCACGCACAAGAATAACCTTGTCGTCCTTTTCGGGGTCAGGGCCGTTTTCAACCAGCGGCTTTTCTCTGCCGAGAATTTTATCGTCAAAAGACGGCTTGCCCTGTACAGGCATAAGCTCGCTCCACCAATTCATTACCTCGTCGCTCTTTGAGAAAAAGCGGTGACCGCCGATGTCCATACGGTTGCCGTTGTAGCGTACCGTTTGAGAAATACCGCCTATACGCTCGGTTTCCTCAAGTATAGTAACATCGTACTCGCCCTTTGTGTCTTTCAACAGCTCGTTTGCAGCTGTAATACCGGCAGGGCCTGCTCCAATAATAATTACCTTTTTCATTATTTTCCCTCTCTTTTCACAAAATTATTTTTTGCTTTTATCAAATAAAATAAATTTTCTGCCGCAGAAGTTCCATAAGAATACAACTACGGTAGATACAATCTTGCCGATATGGTAGTACTGAATGCCCCAGAGCCAAAAATACTTTGTTTCGCCGTCTATCACTGCCGACTCGCCGCCAAACACAAGTCCTGTTGCAAGCGGATTTTGAAAAAGCCAAATGATTGCGGCATTAATTCCGAGTCCGATTAAACCGATGAGTGCAAAGGCAAGAAATTCTGCAAATTTATTTTTGATTTTTGAATTTTTGAAAATCCAAAATGTACTGAGCAGGTAGTTTACCACAAGTCCGGCAATGAATGAAATTGTCGACGATACAACAGGGTAAACCGAGAACACCTCGGTTAATAATGTCATTACGCCAAAGTCAACCACAAACGCAAAACCGCCGACAAAGCAATACCGGAAAAACTGGATAAAAGTATTGTCGGTATCACCGACAAACAGGTTTTTAAACTTCATAAATATTTCCTTTCACAACGCAATAATGCCGTATTTTTACGCACCAAGCTATTATATTATTTTAATTCAAATAGCGCAAAAAGTCAACGATTTGTGTTATTTTTATACAGTTTTGTCGCAAAAATAAATACCGTTACAGAAAAACTGCAACGGTATGTTAATTGTGTAGATTTTTTAGAATTAAAATCTGTTTTGTTCCTTAATAGCTCGCTCCATATCTCGTTTTGCGGAGCGTTTTGCCATATCCTCTCGCTTATCATAGAGCTTTTTACCTTTGCAAAGTCCTACCTGAACCTTTACCTTGCTGTCCTTAAAATAAAGGCTTATAGGAATAAGCGAATATCCTGTTTGCTTTACAATACCAAAGAGGCGGTTGATTTCTTTTTTGTGCATAAGCAGTTTGCGCACACGCATAGGGTCACGATTAAATATATTGCCATGGTCATAGGGAGAAATGTGCATTCCGTTTACGAAAATTTCACCCTCTACAATAGAACACCAGCTGTCCTTTAGGTTTACCCTGCCTGCACGAATTGACTTTACTTCTGTACCGCAAAGCTCAATTCCTGCCTCAAAAGATTCTTCAATAAAATAATCGTGATGTGCCTTTTTGTTCTGCGCTACTGTTTTTAATGAAGCCATTATATTTCACTCCTGCCTTCAAGAGCCTTTGCAAGTGTGTATTCATCGGCATACTCAAGATCTCCTCCGACGGGGATACCGTAAGCAAGTCTTGTAACCTTAACTCCGAGCGGTTTTAACAACTTTGAAATATATAAAGCTGTTGCGTCACCCTCTACGGTCGGGTTTGTTGCCATAATAACCTCTTTAACATCATCTCCGTTAAACCTTGCCAAAAGCTGTTTTATGGTAATGTTATCGGGGCCGATTCCGTTAAGCGGAGAAATTGAGCCGTGCAAAATATGATACACACCGTTGTACTCGTGTGTTTTTTCGATTGCTGAGGCGTCACGGGGAGTTTCTACCACACAAATCACTGACTTATCCCTTGTCGGGTTTGCACATACAGGGCAGAGCTCTTTGTCCGTAAGGTTACAGCACTCTGCGCAATAGTGAATTTTTGTGTGAGCATCGGTTACAGCCTTTGCAAGTGCCTCTGCGTCTGTTTTTGACAGATTAAGCACATAATACGCAAGCCTTTGCGCTGTTTTGTGGCCGATACCGGGCATTCTTTCAAACTGCTCCACCAATACTTCAAGCGGAGCTACATTATATTCAGGCATTATCAGAACATTCCCGGAATGTTAAGTCCGCCTGAAATAGTTTCCATTGTGTCTTCCTTTTCCTTATGAGCAGCTCTTAAAGCCTCGTTTGCAGCTGCAATAATAAGGTCAGAAAGCATTTCTACATCTTCAGGGTCTACAACATCAGGAGAAATCTCTACCTTTGAAAGTTCCATCTTACCTGTAACTGTTACGCTTACTGCGCCGCCGCCCGAAGTAGCCGAATACTCTTTTGCCTCAAGCTCCTGTGATGCCTGCTCCATATCGTCCTGTAACTTCTGAGCCTGACGAGCGAGCTGCTGAATATTGTTTGCGCCGCCGTTGCCGTAGCCCTTTGGTAATCTTGCTTTCATATTAAAAACATCCTTTCAATTTACAAATTATTCTTGTGTTATTTTCACTCCGCTGCCCTCAAGGCTTTGCACCAAAGAGTTTAGCGGATCTGTTTTTTCTTCTTTTTTAGGTGTTGACCTTTTGTAAGGTCCAAGACTGTAATTTTTGCCCGTCAGCTCTAAAAGTGCCGACTTAATCTCTGCTCTTCTGCCGTTTTGCCTAAGCAAATCAAAAGCAAGCTCATTGTTTGTGTCAATCAAAAGATAGTTTCCGCTTTCATATGCGGTTGAACCTGCAAACGCTGCGGCTATTGACCTTGAAACCGACTTTAAGCTGTTTACCACCTCTACCCACCTTGTAAAGGGTACTGCGTTGTCATAAAGCTCATCAAGATTTACGCTTGCTCTCTGCACAACAGGTTTTACCTCAGGTGCAGGCTTTGCAACAGGTGCTTTCTTGTGCTCGGGTTCAGGCTGTGCAAACGGATCTTCAACAGTTTCCTGCTTTGCTGCTGCCTGCTGCGGCTGTTCGGTCTGTACACCTTGGCTCTGCTGAGGCGGCTGAGCATAGTTTACGGTAATTCCTCGCTTAACCGCTTTTTCAAGGGCAGTCACCCTTGCGGTAAGCGCCTCAATCGTACCGTCAAGCTCTGATGCCGACAACTTTACAAGTGCCATTTCAAGCTCTGTTCTGTCACCCGTACCCTTGCCCATTCGCTGATATGCCTTTGAAAGCACATCCATATAAAAAACTATATCCGCAAGCGAAAGATAATCCGACTGAGTAACAGCCTGCTCAAACTCATCGTCCGACATTATGAGAATATCTCTCGGATTTTTGATTGTTTTTATAAGCATTAACGCTCTGAAATGCTCAACAAGCTCATCGCAAAGCCTTGCCATATCCTTTGACTCAGAATAAAGCCGTCCTACAATTTCAAGCGACTTTGACGGATTCTTGTTGATAATAGCCGTTGCAAGCTCAAAAAGGTAGGAATTGTTGACAAGCCCTGCGGCATTGCGCACAACTTTCTCGTCTATATACGAGCTTACAGCAAGACAGCTGTCTAAAAGCGAGAGTGCATCTCGAAGTGCGCCGTCAGCAACCGATGCAAGCATAAGCGCCGCCGAATCGGTAATCTCTGCATTTTCCTGCGAAACTACATACTCTACCCTGTCGGCTATCGCCCTTGGCGGTATTCTGTGGAAATCAAAGCGCTGACATCTTGAGCGGATTGTCTGCGGCAGTTTGTGAACCTCGGTAGTGGCAAGTATAAATATTACATGCTCCGGTGGTTCTTCAAGAGTTTTTAGCAGAGCATTGAAAGCCTCTTGGGTGAGCATATGCACCTCATCGACTATATACACCCTGTATTTGCATTTTGTCGGCTTAAACTGTACCTCGTCAATAATCTGACGAATATCGTCAATTTTACGGTTAGATGCGGCGTCCATCTCAACAATATCAAGAATACTGCCGTCATCAATGCCCTTGCAGATTTCACATTCGCCGCAAGGATTGCCGTTTTGCGGATTAAGACAGTTTACAGCCTTGGCAAGAATTTTTGCGCAGGTGGTTTTGCCTGTTCCTCGTGAACCTGTAAAAAGATAGGCATGGTTAAGCCTGCCCGAAGAAACCTCGTTCTGCAAGGTGGAGGTAATATGCTCCTGACCCGAAACATCGGTAAATACGGTAGGTCGCCATTTACGGTAAAGCACACGATACACAACAAAACACCTCACTTCAATAAAAAATGCAAGCCGTCAGCCGAATAATATACGGCGTCATGCAAATAAGTGAACGACAGACTTACTGCATCGCATCGGCAATACTGCTTAATGCTGCTCGGTTCCCCGCCTGACATGATTCACAGACCCCAATCGTACAGGGCCTGCCGCTCACTTAATTGCATGCATATGGCTTGCAATTACTTTGTAATTATAGCATAAAATTTTATCAAAATCAATACCTTTTTAATAAAAATGCAAAAGGTCGGCAATTTATACAACTGCCGACCGAATATTTTTACATATAAATGTTATATTCAAATTTTATTTTTTAACTTTTTCCTTATACATTACAGTAAATGCTCTGAAAATAACAGAACCGACTCCGTTTGCAACCGATACTATTAATATGTAAACAAACATCTGCGCAACCTGCTCAAGTGATGATGCTGCATAAGAAAAATAGCAAATATCTGCAATACTATGCTCAAAGCCTGCAAATATAAAAGCGGGAATGCCGAGGAAAATACCGAGATATTTGCCGAGCGGACTGCTGTTTGCGCTGTAATTTTCAACAACAATATACATAATCATACCGCAAAAAATGCCGAGAATGAATGTCTGCAAAAAGTTCTGCGAAAGTTTGTTTTCTGCAATTACCTTTGCCGCCTCAGTGTACTTTGGACTTGCAAATCTGAGCGGAACTGTTGTAATAAGACAACCGACAAGGTTGCCGAGCCAAATCATAAGACAATTTGGCTTATTCTTAGTAGGGATAACATAGCCGATTTTGCCTGTAAAAAGGTTAAAGCCGAATGCGCATATACCAAAAAGTCCCAGACAGAACAAAATTGAACCGAATACCTTGTTTTCTGACGAAATAAAAGCCGTAACGCCCAAGCCGATCATCACACCGGCAGGTACAGACTTTAAAAATGTGTTCCAATTACTCATATTATAACCCCTTGTTATATATTTGTTTATGCCAGAACTCAAAACGAGAGGTCACAGAAAAGCTCTGCGACCTCCCTAATTGCATTAACCGAAAGGTAATTTATTTATTTAATCCCTCGTAAACTGCAACTGCACATGCAACTGTTGCGCCTACCATTGGGTTGTTACCCATACCGATAAGACCCATCATCTCAACGTGAGCAGGAACTGAAGATGAACCTGCAAACTGAGCGTCGCCGTGCATTCTGCCCATTGAGTCTGTAAGACCGTATGAAGCAGGGCCTGCGCCCATGTTATCAGGGTGAAGTGTACGGCCTGTACCGCCGCCTGAAGCAACTGAGAAATACTTAACGCCGTTCTCGATAGCCCACTTCTTGTATGTACCTGCAACAAGGTGCTGGAAACGAGTTGGGTTAGTTGAGTTACCTGTAATAGATACGCCAACATTCTCATGCTGCATGATAGCAACGCCTTCACGAACATCGTCTGCACCGTAGCAGCGAACAGCAGCTCTCTCGCCGTCTGAGAAAGCTCTCTCTTCAACGATCTTGAGCTCTGATGTGAAGTAATCAAACTGAGTCTTTACATATGTAAAGCCGTTGATTCTTGAAATGATGTAAGCTGCATCCTTGCCAAGGCCGTTAAGAATAACCTTAAGTGGCTCTTTTCTTGCCTTGTTAGCGTTACGAGCAATACCGATTGCGCCTTCAGCGGCAGCAAAGCTCTCGTGACCTGCGAGGAATGCGAAGCACTTTGTTTCATCTCTGAGGAGCATTGCGCCGAGGTTACCGTGACCACGACCAACATTTCTCTGCTCAGCAACTGAACCCGGGATACAGAAAGCCTCAAGACCGATACCGATGCACTCGGCAGCCTCTGCTGCTGTCTTAACGCCCTTCTTAATAGCTACTGCACAACCAAGTGTGTAAGCCCAACCTGCATTTTCAAATGCGATTGGCTGAACGCCCTTAACGATGTCATAAGCGTCAAAACCCTTGCTGTTGCAAAGCTCTCTTGCCTCTTCAAGACTTGCAATACCGTATTCGGCAAGGCACTTCTCAATTTTAGGCATTCTTCTTTCCATACTTTCAAATGTAACTGCCATTATAGTGTCCTCCTACCGAATTATTCTTCACGAGGGTCAATGTACTTAGCCGCATTATCAAAACGACCGTACTGACCGATGTTGTTTTTGTAAGCTTCGTTTGGCTCTACACCGTGACGAATGTCCTCGAGCATTTTGCCGAGCTTTACGAACTGATAGCCACAAACCTCGTCGTTCTCATCAAGAGCTGTCTTGATTACATAGCCTTCAGCCATTTCCATATAACGAACGCCCTTAGCGTTTGTGCTGTACATTGTACCAACCTGTGAACGGAGTCCCTTACCGAGGTCCTCAAGACCTGCGCCGATTGGAAGACCACCCTCTGAGAAAGCTGTCTGGCTTCTGCCGTAAACGAGCTGCTCAAAAATGTTTTTCATAGCTGTGTTGATAGCATCACAAACAAGGTCAGTATTAAGGCACTCGAGTAATGTTTTGTTAGGGAGAATTTCAGCAGCCATAGCAGCTGAGTGAGTCATACCTGAACAACCAATTGTTTCTACAAGAGCCTCTTCTACGATACCGTCTTTAACATTAAGTGTGAGCTTGCAAGCACCCTGCTGAGGTGCGCACCAGCCAATACCGTGTGAAAGACCTGAAATATCCTTAATATCATAGGATTTTACCCACTTACCCTCTTCAGGAATAGGTGCAGGACCGTGTTTTGGACCTTTTGCGACAGTGCACATCTTTTCTACTTCATTTGAATAAATCATGTGTACTTCTCCTTTCGATTATTGTTGAGCCTCTACACTCATACACGTTTATTATAATGCGAAATAACGCATTTTTCAAGCATTTTTTACAAATTTTATCCTGCTTTTAATTTGTATATTTTGGATATATGTGTGGCATACTCAACAAAAAAGCACCTGTGCAAAGCAAAGCAATAGTCAAAATTTACTCTGTTATATCAAAAATTTTCACTGATAATTTTAAAAGTATTGCAATTTTAACATAAGTATAAAATATAGTTGAAATAATCAATAAATTATGCTATAATTTATAGTACGAGCGTGTACTCGCACAAAATAATAAAAAAAGGCTGATGAGGATGAAAAAATTTTTCGAAAATAAGCTAAATACCGTACTTACCGTTATTCTCGGAGTGCTGATATTCACACTTTTGGGTCACACTGTAATATCTGCGCTTACGCCGCAAACCAAAAGACCTGCCGTATCCACTTCGGACACAGCACTGAAAAATCGCATAAATCCTAATATTTCAAAGATTGCAACAGCTGATACGGCAACAAGCGAGCCTACCGAAGCTCCTACAACAAAGCCTGCCGCTACTCAGAAAGCAACAACAAAACCCACAAGCAAGCCAACAACAGCGCCGACAACCAAACCAAAGGCTACAAAGGCGTCTGCCAAGGCAACAACACAAAAGGCTACCGTTCAGTTTGCAACAGCAATTCCCGTTGCCGAGCCTGCCGACTACAACGAACAGTGGAATGCAGGATATCTTGTAGCCATTGATAATCCCGATAAATCCTACCAATGCGGACAGGTTACTTTAAACGATGCCGACAGAGATTTGCTTGAGCGACTTTGCATGGGCGAATTTGGTTCGGGCGGATTTGTAGGTGCGTCACTTATTGCCCAGTCGGTAAAGGACGCAATGTGCTTTGACGGATTTTCAAGTGTAGCCGAAATCATTAAAGAATATCACTACACAGGCAGTACGGATATTCCTGCCAACGATTCATGCAAGCAGGCAGTAAGCTATATTTTTGATCAAAACCACGATGCGGTTCAGCACAGAATACTTTATATGTATAATCCTTTGCTTGTTGACAGCGAATTTCACGAAAGCCAAAACTATATTCTCACTTATGAAGATGTAAGATTCTTTGACCGTTGGGGATATTGATTTTTCACTCATCATCTTAATTAAATATTTTACTCCCTTTTGCAGATAATAGTGCAGAAGGGAGTTTTTTTATGATACGAAGAATAGGAGGACACACTCTCGGCTTTGAAGAAATGCCGACTATAATCGGATATGCCTCTGTGGCAGGCAAAAAAGAGAGTGAAGGCCCGCTTGGAAAAGGCTTTGACAAAATTATTTATGACAGCTACAACGGCAAAAGCACCTATGAGCAGGCGGAAAGCACATTGCAGTTTACAGCGGTTGAAACCGCTATGCAAAAAGCTGATGTAAAAGCTGAGGACATTGACTATATTTTTGCAGGCGATTTGCTTAATCAGTGCATATCCTCAAGCTTTGGACTGCGTGACCTTAATATTGCTTATCTCGGGCAATACGGCGCTTGCTCTACCATGGCGCAGGGATTGCTGATGACAGCCGTATTTGTTGAAAGCAAGGCGGCAAATATCGCTGCGTGCGTGACCTCTTCACATTTTGCATCGGCTGAGCGACAGTATCGCTTTCCGCTTGAATACGGCGGAGTTCGCACACCTACCGCACAATGGACAGTTACGGGTTCGGGGTGCTGCATTGTAAGCAACGCAAAAAAAGGCGCTTGCATAGCAAGGGCAACAGCTGGAAAAATAGTTGACCTCGGCGTAACCGACGCAAACAATATGGGCGCTGCCATGGCGCCTGCCGCCGCACAAACATTCATTGATTATTTTAACGACACAAACACAAAGCCGTCTGATTATGACGCTGTTTTTACAGGAGATTTAGGTTTGGTGGGCAGTCGCTCGCTGTATGACTTACTTAGCCTTGAAAACATTGACCTTGAGCCAAAGCACTATGACTGCGGTATGATGATTTTTGATTTAGAAGGGCAAGATGTGCACGCAGGCGGTTCGGGGTGCGGATGTGCAGGCTCGGTGTTTTGCTCTGAAATTCTAAATTCCGTAAACAGCGGAAAATACAACAATATACTTTTTATGGCAACAGGTGCGCTGATGAGTCCGACATCGGCAGGACAGGGTGAGAGTATCCCCTCTGTTGCACATTTGCTCAACATAAAATTAAGATAAATTTTATAAAAGCTCTGTTCAAATCAAAACTCTTGTGATATAATAAAGATGTGTAACGATATTGTTCAGCAGTTGGTAATTATTTGCTACTAATATTAACAGCTTTTGGAAATTTAGCAATATCAGCGTTGATTAGGAGTTTTGTTATATGTTCGGACGCATTCAAACAGTTGACAACAAAGTTCTATATAATATCAGCAGAATGCACAAGCCTGCTTTAACCAAGATTATGGTGGCATCTTCAAGGCTGGGCAATGCCGGCTTTGTATGGTGGGCGATCTGCATACCGTTCTTTGTTGTACCGGAGTGGAGAAAAACAGGCTTTAACTTTGTTTTTGCCCTCTGCCTTGCTCACCTTATGGGCGAAATCATTATTAAGCATCTTGTAAAGAGGACACGCCCTTGTCATCTTCTTGAGGACGAGGAGCAGATTATAAACAGACCGAGGTTCTACTCGTTCCCGTCAGGTCACACTACGGCATCATTTGCATTTGCCACAACGGCGCTGTTAAGATGTCAGCCTGCGGCTTGCCTGCCAATTCTTATGCTTGCGTTCTTAATTGGCTTTTCAAGAATTTATCTGAGAGTTCATTATCTTACAGATGTAGTCTGCGGTATGTTACTCGGCTCAACCTGCGGTGTTATCTCGGTAATTCTTTTCAACAACATTTTTGTTTAACCAATAAAAAATCGGCACTCTTTGAGTTAATTCTCAAGGAGTGCTTTTTGTTTTGCTATTTTAATTTTAAGTCGGCATTTTTAACGCTTATTAATATATGACAGGGTGCAAAAATCAGTGACATAATAATTAAAGGTACATTCAACAGCATTACTGCGCAAAACAGAAAAAGTACAGACGGAATTACCGAGAGTGCTACCGCCCTGAATAAGCAATTTTTTCTGAAAAATATCACCCATACAAGGCAGTAAGCTGTAACAAGCACTGTGCATACTATTATATATACAGCTAATGCGTTGTCGAACCAAAATCCAATGTAAGTATATGGTATGTTAAATATCATCAGGCCAAAACAACCAAATCTGCCGATTTGCTCAAGTGTTTCCACAATTTTGTTATGCCATAGATTTTCAAATCCGTTTTGTATTTTTATGGCAAATACTATATTCGGTATCATTATTAGGGCAATTATTATTAAGCCGTATATGTTAAACCAACCCATTATAATTTCACTCGTTTCTAATGTAAAATTACATGCTTTTTTCTTAAAAATTTTTTCGCTCGGTTCGTCAGAATAATGTCAAAAATTTTAGCTTAAATTTTTATCTTTGCACTTTGCCAAATACAACATATGGTGTTCATAAGCAGACATAAGTTCTTTATCTGCCATTGCTGATTTCAACACTGATTTTATTTGACTTTTTTAGTCCCCTACATATGAATTAATCGCATAAATTTTTTGTTTAATTTTATTACTTGACACTAAAATAATACTATTTGTAATCAAATTCTTTTAACATTCAACTATTAACATTGATGTTGAAAACTTCTGCATTAATTGTTGAATTGTTACATTTCTGTAAAGTATTGGGTGTTACTTGTAAGAGGGCTGTAATTTCAACGGTGTTTTAACATATGTTTTCACACTTTCCACATAGTTTTCAACATTTATGTTAAAAGATGTGTTAAATACAATTTGTATAATTTACAAATTTCTGCTGTTTTTTCTTTTATCAAGATAATTCTGTAAAATGATAGTTGCGGCAACTTCGTCCACAACATTTTTCCTTTTTTTGCCCCTTGTATTGGTATCGTTCAAAAAGTTGTGTGCGGTAATGGTAGTACCTCTTTCGTCTTGCAAATCGACTTGCAAACCTGTTTCTGTATGAAGTCGCTCGGCAAAGGCTCTTGCATTCTGCGCACTCTCGCCCTCACTGCCGTCCATATTCTTAGGAAGCCCCACAACTACTATTTCAGCTTTCAGATTTATTACGGTTTCTTTAACCTTTTCAAAGAGTTTTTCGGGAGATTTTTCAAAAATCACCGTATGCGGCGACGCTAAAAACTCCGTCTTATCGCAAACTGCTATACCTGTTCTTGCTTTGCCCAAATCAACTGCCGCTATTATCATATTAACATCCTTTCAAAAACAGGGAACTCTGCCGAGTTCCCCCTATTCATATTATCATAACGGTCTTTTTACATTCGATGCAACCTTGAACACATCACTTGATTTGCCAAGCACTACAAGGTGGTCGTTTTCATCAAAGACATAATCGCCGCCAAGGTTCAGATTAAGTTCATTATCATTTTTTACCGCAATAATATTAATGTTATGTTTGCGGCGAACATCAACATCCTCTACCTTTTTTCCAATCCACGATGATACAACGGGAATTTCAAAGATAGAATACTCCGATGTAAGTTCAATATAATCAAAAATATTGTCTGCATTGTATCTTACCGCAAGGTTTTCGGCAATCTCTTTGCTGGGGTATACAACCTCGTCAGCGCCTATTTTCTTTAAAAATTCAACCTGTCTTGACCTTTTAGCCTTTGCAATTACATACTTTGCACCGAGTTCCTTTAAAATGGAAGTAATTTCGAGAGAGGCATAAAAATCCTCACCGATTGTCACAAAGCAATAATCAAAAGTATTAACTCCTATAGATTTCAAAATTCCGTCTGTCGAGCAATCACCGCAAAAAGCATCGCTGAATTCAGGTGAAAGCTCCTGTATGAGTTCCTCGTCCTTGTCTGCAATCATTACTTCATTGCCGAGGTCCTGCATTTTTCGTGCAAGATAAATACCCATTGTTCCCATTCCGATTACAAGTACCGACTTCATAAATATTTCTCCTTAACCGATTAATATCTGTTCTGTAGGGCGCTTTACAGGTGCTTCGGGTTTTCTTTGTCCAAACACAAGCACAAGCGAAAGTCCGCCGATTCGTCCGCCATACATCATTATCATTAATATTATTTTTGAAATTACCGAGATTTGGTTTGTTATGCCTTTTGACACTCCTACAGTGCCTGCCGCCGAGGCGGTTTCAAACAATACCTGCGACATACCCAATCCCTCTACGCTGCAAATAATCATTGACGAAAGCATAACCGCAAAGAGATAAATCAAAATAATTACCGCCGACTGCTTAACCACATCAGACGCAATTCTGCGCTTAAAAGTGTTTATATCGTCACCTCCTCTCGCCATTGCAAATACCGCAATCACAACCACCGCTATTGTAGTTGTTTTCAGACCGCCTGCCGTTGAACCCGGGCAACCGCCTATAAGCATAAGAATAAGCGAAAGCAATGTGCCGGAATCCGAGAGATTTGAAAGGTCAATTGTATTAAAACCTGCCGTTCTCGTGGTTACCGACATAAACATAGCGTTTACAATTTTTTGCGGAACAGTCTTGTCGGCAAGCTCGCCGTTGTATTCAAAAATAAAAAAGCCAAGTCCGCCTGCGACAAGCAAAATTGCCGTTGTAACAAGAACTATTTTAGTATGAAGCAAATATTTAGAAAAATGAAATTTATTTTTTAAAATGTCATTCCACACAATAAAGCCGATACCGCCGATTACAATAAGCGACATTATAATTATGTTTACATAGTAATCATTTGTATAGTAAGTCAGCGAAGAATACGGTTGGCGAAATCCCATAAGGTCAAAGCCTGCGTTGCAAAAAGCAGAAATTGCATGGAAACAGCTGTAATATATTCCCTTTAACATTCCCATTTGCGGACAAAAGCGGAATGTGAGCAATACTGCTCCTATTCCCTCAAATATAAAAGTACCTCCGACTATTTTCTTAACGAGTTTTAAAGTACCGTCAATTTGAGTATTGCCGGATGACTGCATCATCATTTTGCGTTCACGCATATTGATTCTTTTGCGCAGAAATATGGAAATCATTGTAATTATGGTCATAAGTCCAAGACCGCCGATCTGAATCATTGCCAAAATAACAAGCTGTCCGAAAATTGTCCAATGAGTAAATGTATCAAATACAACCAATCCCGTAACACAGGTTGCGCTTACCGATGTGAAAAGCGAATCAATAAAATTTGTCCATTCCCCTGTTTTCGAGGAAATCGGCAGGCACAAAAGGAAAGTTCCAATCAGTATTACAGGAATAAAGCTCAGCGCTATTATTCTTGTGTAGCCGAGCTTAGATATTAACTTGCTTATCATTAAGCATTCACCGCCTTAAATTCTATTGTATCATATTATATAACAATTCACAACAATAAAATGCCCCTGCAAGCATTTTTGCAGGAGCATAAATTCAAAATAAATAATTAAGACGCAATATGAAGTATAAGCGTTACGATTCTGATTGCAAAGAGAGCAGCTGCAACCCACATAACAGGGTGAATCTGCTTGATTTTGCCTGTAACGATCTTGAGAACAACCCAAGAAATGATACCGAACATAATACCTGTTGCGATTGAATATGCAAATGGCATCATAATAATTGCAAGGAAACCGCCAACTGTATCGGCAATGTCAGACTCAAAGTCCATCTGAGTGATGTTTTTGAGCATTAAAAGACCAACGAATACAAGAGCCGGAGCTGTTGCAAATGATGGAATTGCAAGGAAAATAGGATAAAGCGGAATTGCGATAATGAAGAGAACACCTGAGGTCAAAGCTGTAAGACCTGTTCTGCCGCCCTCTGCAACACCTGTGGTTGACTCAACATAAGAAGTTACAGTTGAAGTACCAAGGCAAGCACCTACGCAAGTACCTACGGCGTCAGCCATCAAAGCCTTGCCAACTCGTGGGAGTTCGCCTTTTTCGTTAAGAAGGTTGCCCTGCTGAGCAACACCGATGAGTGTACCTACTGTATCGAAAAGATCTACAAAGAGGAATGCAAATACGATAACAGCGAAGTTTACTACATTCTGAGCCACATAAGCAAAGTCAAACCTAAATAAAGTTTCTGTTGCCATATTCTGAACAGGAGCGAACGCCATATAATTTGAGAAATCAGGAAGAAGTGATGTGCCCTGATACCAGCCGCAAAGCTGAGCAATAATACCTAAAATATAAGTAACAATGATACCGATAAGGATTGAACCCTTAACCTTGAAGTGCCACAAAGCGGCAACTACAAGAATACCTACAATAGCAAGTACAACATTTGCAGAGCCTAAATCGCCAAGAGTTACGAGTGTAGATGACTGAACAGCTGTACCGTCATAGTAAGCGTCTGAAACGATAACGCCTGCGCCCTTTAAACCAACAATTGTAATGAAAAGACCGATACCGGCAGAGATACCGAGCTTTAAGTTCTTTGGAACTTTGTTTACAAGTGTTTCACGAAACTTAAAGAGTGAAAGGATAATAAAGATAATACCCTCAACAAGGATTGCGGTAAGAGCAACCTGCCATGGATTTGTAATACCCTGTGCTGCAAGCTGTGGAACTACTGTGTATGCAAAGTAAGCATTAAGTCCCATACCTGATGCAAGAGCGACAGGATAGTTAGCAAAAAATGCCATAATAAGTGTTGCAAATGCTGCCGACACCGCTGTTGCGGCAAAGACCGCACTTGAGTCCATTCCTGCGGCACTGAGCATACTTGGGTTTACGGCAAGTATGTAAGCCATAGCGAGGAAGGTGGTAACGCCGGCAACAACTTCTGTTTTTACCGTGGTACCGTTTTCTTTGAGTTTAAATAGTTTTTCCACTTAGAAAACCCCTTCATTAAATTTTTTATACAAAAGCCAAAAGGCTATTGTTTACCGCATTAATACTAAAAGTATGACATCTTTCGAGCAAAAAGTCAATGCTTTTGCGATTGGAAAAATTTTTTTGTAGGATACTATAAAATATTCCGTTAATTTTTTAACATTAATACAATAACATATTAATATGATAATTTGCTGAGAGATTAAACTAAAGAATTTTATTATAAATGTTTCACTTTTTCTTGCTTTTGCCGTTAATTTTACTCTGAAATCTGCCGATTATTTTAACGGTTTCAACTCAACAACAGGACAGGTCAACTGAGATGTTAGCTTTTTATAAAAATACGGCAGATTGTTCTTGATATTAATTCCTGTAACAATAACAGTTATGCCGCCATTTAAAGTTTTTGCCAAAGCATTTGCGACCTCTTCCTGTGTAGCTTCTTTTCCCACAAGATCAACATCAACGTCTTCAACTACCAAGCATTTAGAATTACCAAGGTAATTAATCAGCTTATTTTCGTCTGTCAAACTGTTGCTTATGTAATGCAAAAGTATTTCTATTACCATCTCGCACGACATTACATTAACTGTCCCCTCGGGTTTAGAACTCAATAACTCTCTGATAGCGTGCGTTTTTCCAAAGCCCGTAGGTGCATCTAAAATAATAAACTCGGCAGCTTTTTTATCCAATTCCATATGTTTTAAATAATTCTTTGCACTTTTTCTCCACATTGCCCTCTTTAAAATAATTTTTATATTTGATTTCTCGCTGCAGGCATTATTTAAGTATAACATATAACTATCCCTCCATTACATAAAATTATTTCTTACTCACTCTGATAAACCTACATAAAAAGCAGATAAAATTTAATGGCAAATAATCTGTGCTCTTATAGCAAAAGACTTTCCGTTAAAGAGTAAAAAATTCCGACCTTTTTAAGATCGGAATTTTTGTTTTAGCTGATTTTCAAAAATTATAAATCCTTACCGCAGCACTTCTTGTACTTTTTGCCGCTGCCGCATGGGCACGGATCATTTCTGCCAACCTTTTTGCCTTTACGGATTGTCTTATTGGCAGTGTCTGTACCGTCACCGGAAGTTTCTACCGGCTGAGCAACCTGCTCACGCTTTAAAGCAACTTCAATAGGGCTTTCCTGCGGCTCTTCGTCCTCGCCGTTATTAAGTACAACCTGATGTGCAGCCTGAGCCTGCTTTAATGCCATACGCTTGGCAGCCTCGATAGCGTCCTGACGCTTTTTAACCTCATATACTTTTTTAGGCATAATGAGCATCATCTTTACTGTATCTTCTCTGATGCTCTCGATCATCTCGTCAAACATATCAAAGCCTTCAATACGGTACTCAACAACAGGGTCGTGCTGACCGTATGAACGGAGTCTGATACCTGACTTGAGCTGATCCATATTATCAATGTGATCCATCCAGTGAGTATCTACATTCTTGAGGAGATATACTCGCTCCATTTCACGAATTGTTTCGGCAGGTAAAAGCTCCTCGTTCTCTTTATAGATAGCTGTTGCATCTTCAATAAGCATATTCTTGATGTCTTCAGGCTCCATATCTTCGAGGTCTTCCAGATCGAAGTCATAGCGGCTCTCATCCCTGATAAGCCAATCCTTGTAGTAGTCCTTAAGGCTCTGGAGATTCCAATGTTCACGAGGTCCTTCAGGAAGATACTGCTTAACGCTTGTTGCGATTGTATCCTCAATCATCTTGTAGATTGTATCGTGTAAATCCTCGCCGTTAAGCACCTGATCACGCTGACCGTAAATAATTTCTCTCTGCTTGTTGAGAACATCATCGTACTGGAGTACATCTTTACGGATACCAAAGTTACGAAGTTCGATTTTCTCCTGCGAACTGTCTATGATATTTGAAATCAACTTAGCATCAATCGGAGTGTCCTCTTCAACATTAAGTCGTTCCATAACCATCTTCATTCTGTCACCGCCGAACAAACGCATAAGATCGTCCTCGGTAGAAAGGAAGAACTTACTTACACCGGGGTCACCCTGACGGCCTGCACGACCCTTAAGCTGATTATCAATTCGTCTTGATTCGTGGCGCTCTGTACCGATAATGTAAAGACCGCCTACTTCTCTTACCTTTTCAGCCTCTTCCTTGATTTCTTCTTTATATTTTGAGTTAAGCTCCTCAAATGTCTTTCTTGCGTTGAGGATTTCCTCGTTGTCTGTTTCAGCATGGCCTGTTGATTCCTCAATAAGCTCATCTGTAAAGCCCTGCTTACGCATAGATGCCTTAGCCATAAACTCAGCGTTACCGCCAAGGATAATATCGGTACCACGACCTGCCATATTTGTTGCGATTGTAACCGCACCGAGCTTACCTGCCTGTGCTACGATTTCAGCCTCTTTTTCGTGCTGTTTTGCGTTGAGCACATTGTGCTTGATGCCACGCTTTTTAAGCATTCTTGAAAGCTCTTCCGACTTTTCGATAGAAATTGTACCAACGAGTACAGGCTGACCCTTTTCGTGAGCCTCCACAACCTGATCGATTACATTCTTAAACTTGCCCTTTTCTGTCTTAAATACTGCATCGGGGAGATCTTTTCTCTGAACAGGCTTGTTTGTAGGAATTTCCACAACATCAAGCTTGTAGATTTCCTGGAACTCCTCAGCCTCTGTCTGGGCAGTACCTGTCATACCCGAAAGCTTTTTGTAAAGGCGGAAGTAGTTTTGGAATGTGATTGTAGCAAGAGTTTTGCTCTCGTTCTGAATCTTAACGCCCTCTTTTGCCTCGATTGCCTGATGCAAGCCCTCGTTAAAGCGTCTGCCGTACATAAAACGACCTGTAAATTCATCAACGATGATAACCTCGCCGTCCTTAACAACATAGTCAACATCGAGCTTCATAATGCCATGAGCCTTGATAGCCTGATTAACATGGTGCTGAATTGTAAGGTTTTCAGGGTCTGTAAGGTTTTCAATGCCAAAAAATTCCTCGGCTTTCTTAACACCGTTCTGTGTAAGTGTTGCGGTTTTCTGCTTTTCGTCTACTACATAGTCAATGTTGTTTTCCTTGTAGTAATCCTCCATATCCTCTTTAGAGTCAAGCTCCTCAAAGCGCTGAACCTTTAATGTTCTTGCAAACTTGTCAGCCTTTGCATATAAATCGGTAGACTTGTCGCCCTTACCTGAAATAATAAGAGGTGTTCTTGCCTCATCAATGAGGATTGAGTCAACCTCATCGACAATAGCGTAAGCGTGACCACGCTGTACCTTCTGCTCCTTGTAAACAACCATATTGTCACGAAGGTAGTCAAATCCGAGTTCGTTGTTTGTACCGTATGTAATGTCAGCGGCATAAGCCTTTTTTCTGCCGTCATTGTCAAGTGAGTGAACGATAAGACCTGTGCTGAGTCCGAGGTATCTGTAAAGTTTGCCCATCCACTCGGAGTCACGGCGAGCAAGGTAATCGTTGACTGTTACGATGTGTACGCCCTCGCCTGTAAGACCGTTGAGGTAAGCAGGAAGTGTAGCCACCAAAGTTTTACCTTCACCTGTTTTCATCTCGGCGATTCTGCCCTGATGAAGTACAATACCACCGATAATCTGAACAGGGTAATGTTTCATACCAAGCACACGCCATGCGCCCTCTCGGCATACAGCAAACGCATCGGGTAAGATGTCATCTGTGGTTTCGCCGTTTGCAAGACGCTCTTTGAGAACAGCAGTCTGATTTTTGAGTTCGCTTTCGCTCATAGCCGCATACTTGTCCTCAAGTGCAAGCACCTTATCGCAAATTGGCTGAATTCGCTTTAATTCTTTTTTACTGTAATTGCCAAACAAGGCTTTGAGAATATTCATATATTAATGTCCTTTCGGTATAAATTCTATTTTACTGAACAGCGGCTGCGCCAAGTGACTTTGCCGCCTGTATCATTGCCGCCTCAACAACCGGGCCCGCATAGGTAAAGCCAAAGCCGGAATCCTCTACAACGCAGGCAAACGCAAGCGGACAATCCTCGTCCTTTGCATAGCCTACCATCCAGCCGTTAGGGCCTTTATCCTCGCCTACCTCGGCAGTACCTGTCTTTGCGCACACTGTAAGTCCGCCAAACAGGTCATCGCCATAGTAATCGGTCATTGTAAAGCGCATCATATCGTCGAGTGCCGCCGCTGTACTGCCGCTGAAAAGCTCGTTTGTGCTGTCTGAGCCGCCAAGTCCGAGCACTCCAAGAATTGAACCGTCCTTTATCATATACGGTTCTTTTGTTTTGCCGCCGTTTGCGATAGCTCCGCAAATAACAGCCATCTGCATTGGGTTTACCTTGTCATTGTACTGACCGACGCCCGACCAACCGAGCTGGTTGGTGTTTGCATCGCTTACATCGTAATTTCCCTTTGCGGTTTCGTTGTCATCCACCTTAAAGCTGCTGTTTATGCCTGCTTTGTTGGCAGTGGCAGTCATTTTTTCCTCGCCAAGCTCAACCGCAAGCTCTGCATATACAATGTTGCACGAATGTGACATTGCCTCTTTAAAATTGATTGTACCATGCGCCTCAACACAGGTTACATCACTTCCGCCGATATCTTCTTTTCCCGAGCAATACCATGTGCGGTCATAAATATCGGGAAGATTTTCGATAGCGCAGGCTGAAGTAATTATCTTAAAAATTGAACCGGGCGCATAGGTTGAAGAAATTGTGTTGTCAAGATACACACCATCGTAGTCTTTTTCGTTTTCCTCGGTAATTTCGGGAGGCGCTTCCGGATCGTAAGCCTTTGTACTTACGGAACAGATGACCTCACCCGTTTTGTAGTTATATACAACGCAAGCACCGTCTTTGCCGTAGCCTGACAACACATCATAGGCCGCTGCGCAGGTGTCTGCGTCTACTGTCAGATTAATGTCATTGCCCTTTCTGAGCGAATCGGGCATATTCAGTCCCCAAATAAGATTATATCCGATAAGCTGGGAACGGTATCTGCTCTGTAAAGCAGTAGAAATATTAGAAGAATTATCGCCTATTGTGTGCAAAAGCGAGGTTCTGACGCTTTGGTTTTCATTATAAACTCTTTTTCCGTCAACACTTTGAGCAAGAATATTGCCGTTGCGGTCATAAATTGTACCTGCCTTTGCAAGTCCGTCGGTTCCTGCGATGTGGTAGTTATAGTGCTGATCTACCCAATCGCCCGAATTTGCAACGAGCTTGTAGGCGAAAAAGCCCATACCACCGATAAAGGCTACCGTAACCGCAAATATAAGCGTACTTCTCCGTAATACTCTTTTCATTCAAACACCGTCCTTTCTCTGATTTATTCAGAGGGTACTGCAAAGCAATACCTCATTCGGTTTTGTAAGATTATTTTTTCACCGCATATGTTCTTTCGTCTGCCGCCTTGATAAATGCAATAAGTCCCCAACAGGAAAGCACACTTGAACCGCCACAGCTGATGAACGGGAATGTTACACCTGTAAGCGGAAGAATATCGGTTGCGCCAAAAACATTGAGTGAAAGCTGTATTACAAGCAAACCCGCAGCACAGCAGGCAGAAATAGAATAGAATGTACTTCTGCTTCTTGTTGTGATTGCTCTTGCATATATAACAAGGCAAGCTACCGCAACGGCGAGAGTAATTGCAACAATTACACCCATTTCTTCGGAAACCAAGCCAAAGACGAGGTCGCTCTCCGACGCTCCGACGCCCTTTAAAAAGCCGTTGCCTATGCCGACGCCGAAAAGTCCGCCGCTTGCTATATATGTAAGCACATGAGTTTGCTGATAACCTAAGTCATTTGCGTATTCCCACGCATGTCCCCAAGCCTTAAAACGGTCGAGGACATAAGATTTAAAGCGCAACACAATAGACACACCGAATACAGCCGCCACAATGGCAAGAATTACTGTTTTAAAGTCGCCCGAACGCATAAATGAGATTAACAGGAAGGTCATAAAGAATATGAGCGCCGTACCAAAGTCACCCATTAATGCAAGCAATCCTACACAAACAGCCGAGAATATAATAAACTCAAACAAATTCTTTTTTGTCTGTAATCTGTCAAGTGTGTTTGCACCTATAAATATGTATATAATTTTTACGATTTCCGACGGCTGAATTGAAATTCCGCCAATTCTGACCCAGTTAGCCGCACCGTAAGTAATTTTACCGAACACAATGCTTACGCCGAGCAGTCCTACTGCGGCAATCATAAGTCCGTATCGCAACTTTGTAGATGAGGTTCTGTCGGGATCTTCAATAAACTTTATAATAACGCAAAACAGTGCCATTCCCACAACTGCGGCTATAAGCTGAACATAAGCCGAGCGTTCCACCTGCCGCACAAGCAGCATTACGCCCACGCCCGTTAAAAACAGTGCAAGGCTTTCAAGCTCAAAGCTAACTCGCTTGAGCACCTTTGTGGAAACGAAGAAAAATGTCCACTCTGCTGCTGCAAGACAGCCAAAAAGCACAAACGGCGAATATTTATTAGTGCCGTCCTGCCAAAAAACCGCCTCAACGCTCATAAAGAAATGGAAAAGCGTGATTAAAAGCATAAGTTTCCAAGACTTCATTGCAGGCTTGTCGTTTACCTTTTTAAAGAACCAACTGTAACGGAGATTTTCGTCATAATCTTCGCCACGCAAAAACTGAAACTGCGAATTGCCGACATTGATAACATCATCAATAAGCACTCTGGTTCTGCCCTCGGCAGCCTCACCGTTTACATAAGTACCGCCTTTAGAGCCTGTATCACAAATATACCAACCGCTTGCTCTTCTCAAAAGAACGCAATGGTTTCTTGAAACGGCAGGATCGTCCACAACAATGTCGCTCGACTTACTTCTGCCGATGGAATTTTCCCAAAAAATAACAGGAAGTTTTTGTCCTGTAACTGTATTGTAAAGTGTAACAAGAGGCTTTTCGGGCCTTCTGCGACGACGCATTGCCGCATAGCACTGATATACAATTATAATAGCGTATACAGGCATTAACACTCTCAGCGCAACAATGGCTAAATCGTAAATTACCGTCATATCAAGCACAGGCATCCTCCTTGTAATCATAGCTAAAGTTATACATTTATCATAATACCGCATTTTGGTAAAAAAGTCAATAAAAATTACGGATATTTAGCGGCGCAACGCAATATATCAGTTGCTAATCAGCAATATATTTTTACATTTTAAGTTGATAATTATTTATAAGTTTATAAAAAATCAGTACATATTTGATAATATAACGCAAAGCAAAGCAGGCACAATAAAAATATCGTACCTGCTTTTGCTTACTATTTTTCAGAGATTAAGTTTTGAAAGTTCCTTTGCGGTAGCGTCAACAAGCTGTTCACACTTTTTAGCATTACCACCAAGCATTGAGCCAAAACCGAAAATTCCGTTTGTTAAGGAATCAAGAGCCATATTCTTAGCTGTGTTGCCAAGCCCTGCCTCCTCCGATTTTTGTATGGAAAACTTTTGAGATTCCTTTGAAAATCCGCTTTTCATTATCCAAACCTGATTTTGACTGTCAAGTGCCGGAAATGTAATAATAGTGGCAGCTCCGTGCTTAGTTAATGACGGTTTGCCCGCCGTAAACTCTACATCTTTGATAGCCTCGTAAAGACTCTCAATAGTATAGGAATTATTAGTTTTAATGTTTTTGATTTTTACTCCTAAAGCCATCGGTAACTCCTTTCAGCTATGTATAAAATCAGTTTGTACCCCAAACATTGCCGTTTTTGTCGGTATATTTGCCCATAATAACCATTATAAAGTCAATAAGCCAGCCGATACCGCAAACGCCGCCTGTAAGCAGCCAAATTATGCCTGTGCCGATTTTGCCTGTTAAAAATCTGTGAACACCTAAACCGCCAAGGAAAAATGTGATTAAAATTGCTCCTGCTTTACTCATAAATAAATACCTCATTTCTTGAATTTTGATTACAGTTAATATAATACATACTAAAAGCAATAAATGCAACAATTTGGCAAAAAGGTCGATTTTCGGGCAAGAATGGCATAAATCTGATATTATTTCAAATATTGACAATCGTAACTTATGTAATATATAATTTTTTATATATAACGATAAGTGATGTTTATTTTGAGAATTGCATTGGCACAAATGGCTATGAGCAAAAATATTGACAGCAACCTTCAAAAGTAGCTTGATTTTTGCGACAAGGCAAAGGATTGCGATTTGCTGTTTTTCCCCCGAAATTCAGCTTTCGCCGTTTTTTCCGCAATACGAAAAATCGGATGTAACAGAATATGCAATGAATACAAATTCCTTTGAAATTATAAAGCTTGCCGAAAAAGCCAAGGGAAACAGCTTTTATCTCTCGCCTAACATTTATCTTGAACAGGACGGAAAGTTTAGCTTTTTCTTTACTTTGTTACCCGACCGATAATTTTCTAAACCCTAACCACCAACTTTGACAAATAATAAAAAGCCGACAAACATAGTACAAAACTAAGTTTGTCGGCTGAATTTTTATATCATATTATGCTGTTTCGGACAATCACATTCTTGGTTCTTTAACTTCAAATGTAAATGTTTCCTGTGCGGTTTTGCCGTCTGCATCCTTTACTTCTACAAGTACAGTGTGCTCACCTATTTCTAAAGATTTGCCCTGTTTTTTAAGTTCAGACATCTCAATAGTGAAATCGGCACTTTCGGAATAATCCTGAACTAAAAATCCGTTGTCAAGTGTGAACTTGTACTGATACGGCGCTGTTCCAAAAATTGCGTTTGCAGATATTGTAAGAGAATATTCATCATAACCTATATAATCGACATCTGTATGAATACCCACAATAACAGGATCTTCACTTTCATATGCGTCAACTACCGTATAATTATACAGGGTTTCCTCTGTGCAATCATCAATAGCGTTATAACTCCTTACCGAAACATCATAGCTGCCACTTTCACTAAATGTATAGGTAAATGTGTTTGACTCTGATTTTTGCTGAACAACCTCGCCGTTAATCAAAAATTCATAGCTGAACGGTGTAACGCCCGAATCCATTGTTGCGGTAAATGTTACAGGAGTGCCTGTCATTGCCTTTCCGGAATCATAATCGGCGCAAAAATTACGGATAATGTGTTCCAAATTAGTACTTTTTCTCTCAAATTCATACTTTCCGGCAATATGTAATTGAATAAGCGTAACATCTTCAACATTGGTTACACCGTTAAAATTAACATCGCCTGCATAATTTTGACTTTTATCAATTTCTGCACTTCCTGCCAGCGCATTCTGAAGAAGTGTTACATCGTTTACATCTACTTTAGAATTCCAGTCAACATCACCTGTAATTATAGGTCTTATCATCGCAGAAGTTGAAAAGCACTGCGCAGCAAGCATACCCATTACAAGTGCGCCCGACAAAGCCGCTTTTATAATTTTTTTCATAATCCTCAAATCCTCTCTGATTTAACTTTTTATTCAAAACTATTAAAATATAATAATTTTATATCAAAATTATATCATAATATTTTCAATATTATAAGTGCATTTTTAGCTGAAAACAATTTTGTGTTTTTGTGCATTTTTATTAATATATGTTAAAAATGCATTATAAATATATTTGTTGTGAATATGTATCACTTAATTTTTTGAGTTAATAGAATATGTTTAATTACGCAACTATTCTTTACATCTCTTGTATAATTTAGTTGGTTGTTTATGTAAATTTGCTGTGCTATACTTAGGCTATGAAAGGTGTGAAAAATATGATTGGTATGAATTTAAAGGCGCTGCGCAAGGCAAAAGGATATTCGCAGGAAGAAGTCGCTGAAAAAATGAATGTATCCCGTCAATCGGTAGCTAAGTGGGAAAATGACGAGAGTATCCCCGATGTTATAAAATGCAGTGAACTTGCCAATCTTTACGGAATTTCGCTTGACGAGCTTGTTCATAATAAAATATCTGTTGATGAGGAACAGGCAAACGGCGAAGAGGGCAAGTATGTGTTTGGCATAGTTAAGGTTGGTGAAAGAGGACAGATTGTTATTCCGAAACACGCAAGAGATGTTTTTGACATTAAGCCCGGAGATAAGCTCCTTGTGGTGGGCGATGTAAAGCGTGGCTTGGGAATCGGCAAGCTCAGCCGTTCTATTGCAAACGATTTTGTATTTGAGGAATGAGGCGGTATTATGTCAGCAATAGTAACTAAAAATCTTACGAAAAAATATAAAGATAAAATTGCGGTAAACTCCATAAATCTTTCTATAAATGACGGCGAAATGTACGCTCTGCTCGGAGTAAACGGTGCAGGAAAATCAACAACAATAAAAATGCTCTCCTGCCTGATAAAGCCTACAAGCGGAGATGCACTCTTAAACGGCAACAGCATAGTAAGCGACAGCGAAAAGGTTAAAAGAATAATAAATGTGTCGCCGCAGGAAACCGCAGTTGCCCCTAACCTTACCGTAAGAGAAAACCTTGAATTAATGGCGAGAATTTACGGATTTGGCAATGAAGATGCAGTAAGCAAAGCTCAAAAAATGATAGAAGATTTTGAATTGAGCGATATAGCCAAATCAAAGGCAAAAACCTTGTCGGGCGGCTGGCAAAGAAGATTGAGCATTGCAATGGCACTCATAAGTGATCCTGAAATTTTATTTCTTGACGAGCCAACCTTAGGGCTTGATGTGCTCGCAAGACGGGAATTGTGGAATAAAATTGGCTCATTCAAGGGAAAAATTACAATTATTCTTACAACCCATTACCTCGAAGAGGCGGAATCACTCTCTGACCGCATCGGTATTATGGTCAAGGGCAATCTTATAGCTGAGGGTACGGCAGAAGAACTTAAACAAAGCGTTAATGCAAATACTTTTGAAGACGCTTTTGTAAAAATTGCGGAAGAAGGTAAGTAATTATGAAAGCCCTAGCATTTGCGGCAAGAAACGCAAAAGAACTGCAAAGAGATATTTTAACACCAATTTTCGGTATCGCTTTTCCGCTTGTTTTGCTCGTTTTGTTATCAATAATCAACTCAAGTATTCCGGAAGAGGCGCATATGACGCTTTTTGAAATAAAAAGCCTGACAGGCGGAATTTGTGCGTTCGGACTTGTGTTTTTGTCGCTTTTCTCTGCCCTTTTGGTAGCAAAAGACAGATGCACAGCCTTTATTATCAGGCTTTACACCTCGCCGTTAAAGCCGAGCGGATACATAATCGGCTACACGCTTCCGCTAATTCCTATGGCTGTATTGCAAACACTTGTTACCTCGCTTTCTGCGCTGATTTTCGGACTTGAATTTTCGGCAAATATTTTACTCGCCTCGGTTGTAAGCATTGTGCCGGGATTTTTATATATTTCAGTCGGACTATTGTGCGGTACGGCATTTAGTGATAAAATGGTAGGTGTATTATGCGGTGCGGTACTCACAAACCTTTCGGCATGGCTTTCAAATATATGGTTCGATATATCGCTTGTTGGCGGTGCATTTGAAAAAATCGCAGGATTTCTTCCTTTTATTCATTGCGTTAATGCGCTGAGAGCAGTGTTTGAAAGCGATTACTCGCAAATAATCCCCGAATTGCTTTGGGTGGCAGGATATGCTGTTGTAATTTTTGCTTGTGCTGTTTTACTGTTTAACCGCAGAATGAAACAGGATAAGTAAGGATTTTGCTAATGATTAAGGATACTCTGAAAAATAAAAAACGATATGAACTCATCGACTCGATTCGTGGCTTTGCAATCATAAATATGGTTATTTTTCACACATTGTACGATATATTTATGATATACGGTGACGGTTCGTTCTTCACAAGTCCATGGTGTACGGTGTGGGAAAGATTCATTTGCGTATCGTTTATTATTATTTCGGGAGTATCCTTTAATTTTTCTCATCATACGGTAAGAAACGGAATTATCGTAAGCCTTTGCGGATTTCTCGTCACGATTGTAACTGCCTTGGCTATGCCGGAACAGGCTGTATGGTTTGGCATACTCAATCTTTTAGGTATATCAATGCTGATTTGCTCGGCACTGAAAAATTTAATAAATGCCGTTCCTCCTGCTTTGGGAGCAACAGCAAGTTTTTTAGTCTATGCCGTTACCTACGGAGTGCAAAACGGATACATAGGATTTCTAAACGCATCTATTTTTGAACTTCCGCAAGCCTTATACAGTTACAAATACCTCTCGTTCATAGGCTTTCGCTCAAGTGACTTTGTATCAAGCGACTATTTTCCAATTATCCCATGGATATTCCTATATATATTCGGAATCTTTTTATGGAAAATTATTAAGAACAGTAATCTTGAAAAATATTTTTACTTCAAAATCCCAATTCTCAATACAATAGGCAGAGACAGCCTCGTAATCTACCTCGCCCACCAGCCTGCAATTATGCTGATTATGAATGTAATCTTCGGATACTAAAAAACAACCCCAAGTGTATGTTCTCCTGAACCTGCACTTGGGGTTTATTGTAAATAGCTATATAAAAAGTGTATAAAGCACAACACTGCAACAGAGGATAAGTAATCTTTCGCAAATATATTGAATATAAACTTTAATCTGATTTATGTAACTGTTTTGCCGTTATGCGGAGTTGACCAAAACATTGCTACATAATAGAATATAATAGTAAAAACATACATATAGGATTGCCTTATTTTGACATTTTTCTGCATTATATAAATTGTAATCACGACAGTGCTATGTTAAAATATGTAACAAGATACAAATGGAGGTTTATTATTATGAAAATAAGAACAATTATAATTACAGCGGTACTTACTTTATCTATGGTTGCGGGCATGGCAGGATGTGCAGGCGGAAACGGCTCTGTTTCAGATACAAGTTCAGTTTCTCAGGTTTCGCAGGAAAATGGTTCGGGGTATTCAGATGACAATGACACCAAGGTTTTACAGATGCTTGATAAGGTCACGCTCAACGGAAAACCAGTTGTTCTTCCATTTAAATTGAGTGATTTAGGGGAAGGATATAGTTTTGATAAAAATGATGTTAGTGTTTACGAAAAAGACGGAAATACATATGCATACGGTACTTTATTGTTAAATGGTAAAAAAGTTTCAAGCATGAATATAAGTAATTATAAGGAAAACATCACTCCCGATGAAATTGTTGCGTCCTCTTTAGATTATACTTTTTTAAAAGAAGATTATGCCGGTCTGGTCAAAATTGACGGTATAAGCGGAAAAAGTAAAAAGGGGGAAATACTGAGCAAATTCGGAGAGCCTTCGAGAATAGAAACTTTTGATGACGGAAGCGGAGTATTATATTACGGAATGGACAGCAATGATAATACATATATAGATTTCTGGTATAATGAGGACAGTACAATCAACACAATATCCATTGTAAATGAAATATGATATGGAGGAAAAAATGAGCAACGGATTTTCTTTTGATACAACCAAATTTGTTTTAGATGAAGTAAAAAAAGAGGCTTTAAAAACTGCAATGGAGGAGATTGCGGCTTTGTCAATAAAAGTGTGTAAGTTTTTTTAGAAAATAGATAATTGATGTTTTTGTACGCCTTTGGAGTGGAGCGGAGCGCAACGAAAAAGGCGTACAAAACGGCGTCAGATTAAGTGCTCGTATTTTTCAATACGGGCTTTAATTTTGCCGTTTGTTGCGAGTTGATTTCTGACCATAGCCCAGTTTTGGACCTTGCTTCCGTTCCATTTTTTGTAAAGCTCGGTAATTCTGAGATAGAGCAATTTGAGCAATGCATTTTCGTTTGGAAAAGCACCTTTTTTTGGTGACCTTGCGAAAGCTCGAATTAATGCTTTCAACTGCATTTGTTGTGTACATAATTTTTCTAACAGCACTTCCGTAATCGAAAAGTTGCTCTATATGGTTGAAATTTCGCTTCCATACATCTACTGCTCCCAGGTATTGCGACCACTCCTGACAGAACTGCTCAAAGGCTTTTCGAGAGGCTGTAAGGCTCGGTGCTCCGTACACTTTCTTTATGCTTTGTGTGAATTTTTTGTAGTCCTTGCTTGGCACATATTTAATTGAATTTCGAATTAAATGTACGATACAACGCTGCACGACAACATCTTTAAATATCGCTTTTGCACCGTCTTCAAGAGCGGAAACGCCGTCCATACAAACAATACGTCCTCCACACCTCGTCCTTTTAGCTCGTCAAATATTTGCATCCAAGTGTGTTTGCTTTCGCTTTCATTAAGCCACAAGCCTAAAATGTCCTTTTCCCCGTCAATATCATAGCCTAAAATGGTATATACGGCGTAATTTTTGCTCTCGTATTCTTTTCTGATTGTAACATACATACAATCAACAAACATAAATGTGTACATCCTTTTTAGAGGTCTGTTTTGCCAATCGTTAAGTTCATCCAATACGCAGTCGGTAATTTGAGATACCATTTCGTGTGAGATTTCAAAGCCATAGATATTCTCAATAGTATCGGCAATATCCCGCTGGCTCATTCCTCGTGCATACATAGCCAACACCTTTTCCTCTATTTCAGATACATCCTTTTGCCGCTTTGGCACAAGCTGCGGTTCAAAGTTTGAATCTCTGTCACGAGGCACTTTGATTTCAACCTCACCGGCGCTCGTTTTGACTTTTTTATTTGTATAACCGTTGCGACGATTATCGGTTGATTTTGCACCGTGATCGTTACTTTCATATCCGAGGTGGCTATTCATTTCACCCTGCAACATCGCCTCAAACATCGGTCTGGAAATGTCTTTCAAGGCGTCCTGCATATCTGCAACGCTTTTCGGTTTGTACTGTTCGATAATTTGCTTTGCGAGGTTCTCGCCCGGTGTGCTTTCCTTTTTCTTTGCCATTTCGTTCATTCCTTTTCTGCCCTTTCTTTCATTGTAGCACACTTTCCCACAAATGCAAAAAGTGTGCAAGTTATTTTTCTAACTTACACACTTTATTTTACAAGCTCAATCGGATAGGCAGTCAATTTTCCATTGATTGCCTATCCGATTTTTAATTATTTACTACATCAATGATAATCCTTGCACCCAGTCGAAATCCGTTCAGAAATATTTCTCGTTCGCTGATTTCAGAAATTTCACGATTACAATCCTTGTATTTTTCAAAGGTTTCTTTCTGCGCCTCAGTCAGGGCTGCCGCAAGCTTTTCTTCATTCCTGTTGAGCAGTTTCAATAGCTCCTTGACCTCATCATCAAGCTTTGCACATTTTTCGTGAGGGAATAAGTTTCCGTAATATAAATCTTCAAGTATATCCATATCTTATGCCACCTTTCGTAGAACAAACATATCCCACATAACTTTGCATAAGTCCTGATATACTTACATTTATTACTTTAATTAAGTTTGAAATTTATTTTTATTATTACTTTACAAAAAGCAATACAAGAAGTATAATAAATATCAAATATTTTCCGGTTAAAATATATAATAGGAATAGGAGCATACAAATGAAAAACAAAATCTTATCAGCAATAATATCCATCGTGCTTATGATTTCACTTGTAGGATGTCAGCAGAATAATACCATTATTAAGCCTTATGTAGAAACAAAAAAGGTCACGGAAAACAGCCAATTAGATTTAGTAACCTTTACATTTGAGTCGCCCGACAGCTGGACAACTGTAGCCGCAGATAAAGATTCACTTATTTGCAGGAGTCCATCATCAAACGAATCGGAGGAATACAAAAACTATATTTCTCAGGATTATTTAGTTATTTCAAACTATACTACAAATGATATTTTGCCGGTATCAGACGAATACAAACAGGGCTATGAGGATTTGTTCAAAGGAACATATGACGGAATAGAAAAAATCATCAGCGACAGCATTGAACACATAAATATAAGCAAATATTTGGACAGCTTACCTGACGGAGAAACCGGCTCGAAGTACAGTTTTTCAGATTTATTGAATATTCTTTCAGATCCTGACAGCTTTCCTGATTATGAAATTCCTGATTCCCTGCGCAACAAAACGTGGGCATCTGATTTTAAATATTCAGAATATCAAGGGAAAGACGGTAAAATTATTACTGTAGAATATTCATACTTGGTTGATGATATTACGCATAAAGCTATTAATTGTTACAGAGATGATAATTACTCAGTATGCGGTGCTTTTGATGATAGCAACGAGATTTCTTCAGGAGATGTTGCTTTATGGGTTGCAAATACCCTTGAGGTTTCTGAACATTACAAAATTGATGACGGAGCGGTATTAATAGAAGGAAAAGACTATTAATTATTAAATTTCCAATAGTGATATAATTACAGCCGAAGCATTTCAAATTACCGTGGTGTTAATATTTGTATTCAATTTCTAAACTCTTTCATATCATCAAGGCGGCGGAGGACAGGCTCGGTTTTGCCGTCTGCTGCGCCCATATCAATATCGAGCCAAGTTCTCGTTTTGATTATTTTGTTACGATATTGCTCGCCATAATTCATTGTCGGCGTATGACCTAAAACGGTTATAATATCATCAAAATATTCATCAGCAAGATCAAGCCAAGCCCAAATGAAAGCGTCGGCAGGATAGTCGCTGATTTTTTTGCCCTTTTCAAAATCATCAATGCCACTGTGACAAAGGAAATAATCCTTACCACCTGCCGTAACAGCTTCGTACAAAGGGCAGTCACGCAGATAATCAAGAATATTTGCAACGGTTTCGGGCGATTCTTTGTTAAGTCCTGCAAGGGCTTTCAGCGTAACATCACCGCCGTTTAGCTGATAATTTGATAGAATTTCTATTTTTTCACTGTCAAAATCAGCAATGCTGTCGTCCGTGATTTCCTAGAATGAGCTGAACATTAGGCCGGGAGAGCAGCCACCGCAAAATCGCAACGCCACCATCACCATTTCGGTCAATCACATCACCGAGTATGTAAAGAAAATCATCCTCGCAAAACCCAGCCTTTTCAAGCAATATTTTTAATTTTTCAATCGAGTAACCGTGTACGTCAGATATTACATAGGTCATATTTCGTTTTCTTTCATAGGATATTTAGTATATGACGGATGATAAATATCAAATATAGTTATTCCGTTAATTTTTACAAACCTTTTTCTGACATTAGATTTTCTGTATATGATATTTGATGACTCTGTTTTGTTTGGGTCTATGTTATTCATTTCACATATTGCTTTGAAAATATCATTACAGGTAAAAACATATCTTACTTTGCCGTCACAACAATTTAAAATGTCAAGAAATTTACTATATTTATTAGAATTGCTAAGTTCTTTATATTTTTTGCTTGTATAATTTTCTCCATCTGATGGGCGAATGTTAGCATAGGCGGAACCCGATAATTTATAATTTCCTTCTAAATATCCAAGATAAATATTAAATTTGTTTTTGTAAAGAGTGAAACTTCTTTGTGTACTGTTGTTTTCTAAAGATTTTTTAAACCAAAATTCTGTTTGCTTAGGTGCATTTGGCTCACGCAAAAGAAAAAGTACACCGTTAAAATGCTCCTTGTCCGATAAAAAGCCCTCTATATATTCATTATTATACTTTTTGAATTCATTATTGCTCATAATTAAATCCCCCTAAATCAATCGTTGCTTTCTATTCTAATAAATAAGTTTCTCAATAAAACAATATGCGTGTACGATATTATTTTTCGAGTCAAACCCTTGGCGGAATATTAGCGTGCCGTTAAATTCTGCTTTAGTATTGCAATACATTTCTGCCAACTATTTTGCAATTAGCAGAGATGATATGTATTCTTCTGAATATTCTTGAAAATTTTCTGTTGTGGCATAACTTTTAATCAGCGAAACGATTTTGGCGTAATCAAACAAAAAAGCAGGATTTGAATTATTCAAATCGTTAGTAGATAAATTATATGATGTTATAATTTCTCTTAGGTAATTATATGATTGCTTTATAAGGTCTGTATAATCGTCATAATCAAAATCATATTCTCGAAAGCTATGATATTTTTATTTGCAATATAATCGTCTACCCATCTTTCGCATAAATCTCTGAATATTATTGAATCTATGTAACCGTCAAATAAAGCACACCTTGACTCCGAAGGAAAGTGTCAAATTCAATAAATATTGCCTGAAAGCATATCAAGCACTTGTTTGTAGCCGTAATTCATTTTTCTGCGAAGCTCGCTGTCACTCATATTATCGCTTTCGTCAAAGACATCAGATATGTAATACACAAAGGATTCTGCGACAGGCTCGTTTTCACGACACATTTTTGCATATCTTTGTATTAAGTGATAATTGAAATCACAGTCTAAATCAAAGCGGCTGTCTTTCAAGCTCAGCTTCATTAAAGAGATTAAGCTGTCCGTAATCCTCGGCTATCTTCTCGGCTGAAGAACCATAAATTTTCTTCTTGCTTAATTTCAGCTGTTCCAGAATCCAGTTGTAATTTGCGATTAATTCTTTATTCTGAAGTGTAAGATTTTTAATTTCAGATTGTGCTTTTTCATTTTGATTTCCGAGATATTTTACCTGCTTTTTCAGAGCGGAATTCTGTGCCGGAAGTTCTTCATATGTAGGCATATTTTTCAAAAAAATCACGCTCCAAAATCAGTTTTTTACTGTCTTAATTATACCGCAAAAAACGCATAAATACAAGAAAAACGCCCGTTTTACCGAGCGTTTTTAAGTGAATTGTATTTATGAATTTCTTCTATTTTCAAGCCGTCAAAAAGCCACGAAAGTTCTTCCCGAGTTACTGTGTATTTATCTGCTGTAATACCTCTCGGAAAGCAGAATTTGCCGTGCTCTATTCTTTTATACAGCAGGCAGAAACCGTCTTTATCCCAGTAAAGGATCTTTATCTTGTCACAGTGCCTGTTGTGAAATACAAACATTGCGTTACTGAACTGATTGAGTTTGAAATTCTGCTCTACAATCGCAGACAAGCCGTCTATACTTTTTCTCATATCAACATTTGCAGAGGAAATGTAAATCTTTTCAGGGTGGATAGTCAGCATTTATTTTCACCGCCCAATACCAATTCAGAAAAATATACTTCTTTTCCGTCGGCAAGCTCAGTTGCACGTTCTATCCAGTATCTGAGAGTGCTGCGTTTTATGCCGTTTTCACGGCAAAATTTACGTCCGCTCAGTTTGCTGACCGTAAATTTTCTGACTAACAAAGCACCTTCCTTTTCTGTCACCATAACCGCCTCCTTTTGCGTTTTTTGATATTGTATCGCTTTTCGGGCGGTTTGTGTAGGTGTGCTTTATTTGACGGTTACCCATATTACTTTCCTTTCATTATAAAATAGAAAAAGCCAACCGTATTTTCTAACGATTGTCATAAAAAAGAGCCGATCTTATATTCCTATAAAATCGACTCCGTGATTTATTTAATTTATATCAAATCGAATTTAAATAAACGTAGTTTTTGTCGCATACGCTCACCTACTATGTTTACCTTTTATGAATGTTTAAGAATATAATATAAACCTGTATTTAAAAATACGATCTATATGAATCACAAGCTTTTTTCATAAACATCAAAAATTCTTTATTAGTACACGAATCACCTGTCAGATAATTATAAATATATTCGTCATCAACTTTTGTTGTATTTTCTGAAAGAATCTTTGCTTCTCCTGTTCCATATTGAATGCTATGAGTATATTTTATCCAACCAGTTTCATCTAAACCTAAAAACATATCCTCGTCTTCTTGACGGCCCCAATTATCAACATCTTTTTCATGTAATGTTTTAGTTGAATATACTATCATTACTTTGCCAATATCCGTATTAGTATATGAAGCTTTATTCTCATATTCCTTCATATCATTTTCTCTACATACTCTGATAATTTCTAATAAATCATACATATTAAATCTCTCCTTTTAATTATTCTTGTATGTTTCAAATTTCTAGTCAGTCATATTTTCGTCCATATCTTGCTTTTCCGACACTACTGCCTTGATTATGAGCCTTATCCCACAATCACATTATATCATAAAATAAAGTCAGTAAACAAGCCGTTTTTAGCTTATTTACTGACTTTTACTTTGGCTCCCCCAACTGGGCTCGAACCAGTGACATCATGATTAACAGTCATGCGCTCTACCGACTGAGCTATGGAGGAATATAAGACAAAACACCCTGCTGGGTGATTTGC
>ERZ791884.411-NODE-411-length-45705-cov-15.795706_pt1 | contig 45705 bp, 39 predicted proteins | sample MGYA00509941_ERZ791884 | MGnify/ENA primary metagenome ERZ791884 (study PRJEB30046, sample SAMN00792095) | human gut metagenome | study: EMG produced TPA metagenomics assembly of the A metagenome-wide association study of gut microbiota in type 2... | reverse complement strand
TGTGCGCCCACCCGCAGGCGATCCGCCTGCTGCCCACCCCCGCCGCCGAGCTGCGGGATATCGACACTCGCAGCGACCTTGAGGCACTGCGCGGGGGGCAAGGGGTAATGCCGTATTTTTGATTTATGGCAATACCGCATAATTCTAAGTGCCGATACGGCGAGCGAGGTGCGGCAGCTGCCGGAGCGGTGCTTAAGCCGTAAGGCGGGAATTATGCGGTGTTGCCTTATAGCTATTGAACACGCTCACATTGATAAAGGTCTTACAAGAGAGGACCTTGCAGAGCGCATACGAAAAAGCGAACGCTATGTTGCTGCTATCGAACGAGGTGAACGAACCCCCAGCTTAAAAACCTGCGACACCTACGTCCACAGCATGGACGAACATAAGCGGCGCGAAATGGACAAGATGGACGATATGTTCTGGATGCAGTATAGCGTCTCCGTTGAGAACCAACCTTACCCTGTGCTTTGCACACTCTCGGCAGACGGCTGCACCGCCCATGTTCCCGACTTCCCTAAAATCGTCATCACTGCATCAACATTAGACGCCGCCCTGCTCGAAGTCAAGCAGCAAATCCAAAAAGCCCTGCACCAGTACAAGAACCCGCCCATTCCCACAAAACAAGAACAAATTGTCGTACCGCAGAACAGCGTGTTGGTACTCATCAAGGCAAGCTGACCGCACCGACCGCTCCTATATTTACCTGCCAACTCCGCAAAATTTATCCACAAAAAGCGCCCCGGCTGTTGAGAATTTCAGCAGTCGAGACGCAGTTATTTTTGCGTTTTGGGGTCATTTTGGGGTCAAAGTTACCAGCTTGTTACCACCTTTTCCATGATGTAGAAAAAAGCTCGTTGAAACTTATCGTTTCAACGAGCTTTTGTTGGTTGCGGAGACAGGACTTGAACCTGCGACCTCCGGGTTATGAGAAATTCAAAATTTGTGCGTTAGGGTGCTGTTTTGTTGGGTTTGGTGGTATTGCGTACCAAGGCTCAGAACGGATTTTGTCCCATGTGTACAAAAGAATGCCATACGGTGATGAACCGTCCCAACTTCTTTTGGGGGCAGTTTTGGGGGCAAAATGGCAAGGCGGATTCTTATACGCACCGCTCAAATAAACGCGCAGCTTTGGTTCCATTGAGAAATGTGGATACCAATATCACTGAGTTCTCGCAAGTGAAAAGCCCCACGAACCAGTATATAAGTTTTATTCTCCAGCAAGAAGTTGTACGCAAGCTCTACTCCGCGGCACTCCCGCACACCGCCCCTGCCGCCGCGAGAAACGCCCCTGTTTGGGCGCATTCGCACCGCATCGGCGTGGTACTCGTCCAGCCAAATACCACCCTAAATTCCCCGCTTTCCAAGGATTTTTGTTTTACCACAACGGCATTTACCTGGACGGGATTTCCCTGTACAGGCAAATCCTGCACAAATAAATAACTAAATAAATAAAATACTAAGATACTATCGTATCCTATCCGTAAAACTACAAAAAAACGAATTTTTGCCACTGTAATCTTGCAGGGATGCGTACAGCTTAACACCGGAGAGTACAACTTACGATTGCACCCGTCCAAGCCAATGCGGTATAATTTACTTATCCCATCAGCGCCGTCCAGAGCATACTGAACGGCATAACTAAAATCAGGGCTGGCATCAGATCCACCAGAGGTACGGACTTGATGCGGGAGACGCGGAAGCCGGCGGCCATGGTCAGGATTCCGCCGCAGGCGGAGAGGTCGGCGAACGTCGTGGGTGTCAGCACACCGGACAGACCTCGCCCGGCCAGAAATACCAGCAGCAGAATTGCGCACTGGGGCAGCGGAATGGCGCAGATGGCCGCGCCCAGGGTGGACGCAAAGATCAGCGCGGTGAAGCCGTCCAGCACGGCCTTGGACATGAGCAGACCGGGGTCGCCGGTAACGCCCTCGGTCAGGGTGCTGTACCAGCCAAAGCCGCTGCAGCAGAACAGCGCCACCGCCGTGATGTAGAACTCCATATCGATGTCATCACCACCGAGGTGCATGACCTTGACGAGCTTATGGAAAAAGCGACTCGTCCAAAATTCCAGATGCAGCAGGTGACCGATGATGAACCCCAGCAGAATCGCCAGTACCACCGCCGTCATGCCCGACGCCTTGATGACCGAGTTGACACCGATGCCAATGGAACACAGCCCGAACATCGTGGGCAGATGTTCTTTCAATGTTTCGGGCAGCACCTTGCCCAGCAGCGTACCCAGCACGCCGCCCAGCAGCACCGCGGCACAGTTTGTAAATACTCCGATTGGCATGATCATTTCCTTTCTTTACTTTTATTATAGCGCAATTTCTATCTGCTCACAAAAGCAAAGGCGGCACTGCTCCAGCAGTGCCGTATAAAAAGCTGTTCTTAAGGCAGCACCGCACAATTCCCGCCTGACGGCTTAAGCACCGCTCCGGCGGCTGCGGCACGGCATCTGCGTTGCCAAAATGCTCGATAATGTCGGGTTGCGGTACCCGCATCGTGCTTCGGGGGCAAAAGCCCCTCGCACTCTGCGACCGCTGCCCCTGCTTCGGTTCGCTGTTTCCGCCACTGGCGGCGCTCACCTTTGCAGCATCCAGTATTATCTGCGCTTTTGGCTTAGCAGCTGCCGCACCTCGCTCGCCGTATCGGCACTTAGAATTATGCGGTATTGCCTTAAATATCTAACGCAGCATGATAGCCCCAGTACACAGCATTGGTAATGGTGGATACTTTCGCCGCATCTCCAATGGCCCGCACAAAAGGTGCCGTATCCTGCAAAGCCGTAACCGTTTCGGTGCGAGAGCGCTGCCCCAGCGCACAGATCACAGAGGTACCGGGCACCAGCAGCTCATGGCCATCACGATCTGTGCAGACAACGCCCTCCCGCGTCACCCGCAGGCCTCGTAAACCAGTATGCACCGTGACATATTTGTCCACCTCGGCCAGCAGCAACGGGCGATGGCGCACATTGGCATCGGGGGCCAGTTCATCCCGCATTTCCACCAGATGCACTTGCTTTCCCTGTTGTCCCAAATGGATGGCACACTCACAGCCCGCAAGACCTCCGCCCAGTACAACTACTGAATTTGTCACACGGTCCTGCTGCTTGTAGTAATCGTTCACAACCACAACATTTTTGCCGTCCAGTCCGGGAATGGGCGGGCAAATCGGCGCGGAGCCAACCGCGACAATAAGCGCATCAGGACATTCCTGCTGCACAAGTTCTGGTGTCACCTCTGTCCCCAGGCGGAATTGCACCCCGGCAGCAGCAGCCAACCGCGCATAACTTGCCGTCAACTCAAACATTTCATGCTTGAAAGGCAAGGCACGCTCGCTTTTTAGAATACCGCCCAGTTCCATTTCTTTTTCATACAGCGTCACATTATGACCGCGCCGCGCCGCCGTATAGGCCGCGTACAAACCGCCGGGACCTCCGCCCACCACAAGGACTTTCTTGCGAACCGGTGCCGACTGCACCTCTACGCCATCGCACTCACGGCCAATCAGGGGATTGACTGTACAACGCCGGGTCGAGGTTGACGCACGTTCCGCCATGCAGGTAAAGCACCGCAGGCAGCGCACAATGTCAGCATCCCTGTTTTCAGCCACTTTGCGCGGCAGCTCCGGGTCAGCCAGCAGAGCACGGGCCATATAAACGATGTCCGCCTTACCGCTTGCAATGATTTCCTCCATCTGTGCAGGGTCGTTCAATCCACCCAGCGTGGCAACAGGAACAGAAACATGTTTCTTGATCTCTGCTGCCAGATACACATTACAGCCATGCGGTTTGAACATGGAAGGGTGCGTATTCCCAAAGCCGCGCTGATAGGTGCCTGCCGAAACATGCAGCAGGTCGATATGCGGCTCCAGCTGCTCAGCAATGCGGCAGCCTTCGGTCAAATCATAGCCGCCCTCAAACAGTTCCGAACCACTCATGCGGAACTCAATAGGGAAACACGGACCCACAGCCTCCCGCACGACTTTCAATACTTCGATGGCAAAGCGGCATCGATTTTCCAAACTGCCGCCGTATTCATCGGTACGCTTGTTGAAGTAGGGGGACAGGAACTGGTTGATCAGCCAGCCATGACCGCCGTGGATCATGACCATCTCAAACCCGGCACGTTTGGCCAAGGCAGCTGTGCGCCCATAGGCAGCTGCAATCTCATGCAGCTGCTGCACCGAGAGAGCGCGCACAGGCACACCGTCCGGACGAATCGTATCACTGGGTCCCCACTGATGCATCTCATGCTGGCGCGTCTTGTCAGTCATGTAGGTGCCTGCATACATACCGGAATGCGAAAGCTCAAGGCTCGGCATGGCACCATGACGACGAATGGTATCTGCCGTATAGGCAGCCGATGCCAATGAGTTCAGAATCGCCGTGTCCAGATGGTAAGCGTGGGATCCATCCGTTTCCGGATGAACCATACATTCCGATACCGTGACAGTGCCTGCACCACCTTTGGCGCGCAGTTCATAGAATGCTGTGGATTTGGGACCGATGCAGCCATCGTTTGTGATGTCGGTGCCGCCCATTGGCGCGGAGAACATACGGTTACGGAACGTGACACCTGCTATCGTAATAGGCTTGCAGAGATTCGGATATTTACGCGCAAAAGGCTGCTGAACACAACTGTCCGTATGTTTTGCCGCAAGATATTCTGCTGCAGCAGCGGCTTCGGGAATGATGCTGGATGTCATGCCCGTGTCCGGATCCTTTGCAATAAGAACACATTCTTCTTCCGCAAGGAAAGCGATTGCACCCATTTCATGGCTTGGGGTTGCCAAGGTACGGACATGCACACCGCCAAGGTCAAACACCATGCCGCCGCACAATTCCGCATCGGCCCCTGCGCCGCTGCTGCCAAGGCGGCCATCGCTTAAAAGCACGGTCACCGGTTTATCAGTCAGTTCCCATACGGATTTTAGCTGTTTGTCTGCTTCTGACCCATCCTTGGTTATAAGCGCCGCACGGCTTTTTCCGGTGATTAAATACCCGTTTTGCTGTGCATCACGCCACAGGCGCATCACATGCTCTGTAATTTTTTGTGTCTGGTGCTTCATAGCTTTGCTCCTTCTTCTCACATCACAAACTGGATCACGCAGAAAGCCGCATAGATAGCCAGCAGAATGATTCCCTGCGCGCGATTCATCCTGCCTTTGGCCAAAGCCGGCACCGTCATGATGAGCATGACCAGCAGCATGACCGGCAGATCCAGCACCAGACTGGAGTTTATCCCGAACAGGGTATTACTCTGCGGAATCGTGAACGGCGCCAGCGTGACAGAAACACCGCTGACCAGCACAAGGTTAAAGACATTCGCGCCGACAACATTGCCGACAGACAAATCGCTGTGACCCTTGATCAGCGAAGTAATTGCCGTGACAAGCTCCGGCAGGGAAGTACCCAGCGCAACGAAGGTCAGGGCGATGACGCTTTCAGGCACGCCCAGCGACTGTGCGATCAGGGTGCCATTGTCTACCAGCAGGTTTGCACCGATGGCGATAGCCACTGCGCCGACAACCAACAGTATCAGCGTTTTTGGCAGCGGCATCGGTTCTTCCTCCGCGGTCTGTACTTCAGTGGGGGAATTTTTCATCTGCATGACATTGACGACCATGTAAGCCACAAACATGGTCAGCATGAGAATGCCCATCGGGCGGGTAAATTTGCCAAAACCATAGGCTGCAATGCAGTAGATGGCCGTTGCTGCAAAGAAGAAGAGAACCGGCGTTTTCAGTGTCTTGGGGTCTACCTTGCCGGGGCGCACAGCGATGGTAATAGCCGCAATCAGCGCCGCGTTACAGATGACCGAGCCGATGGCGTTGCCGTAGGCGATTTCGCCGTGACCGGACACAGCCGACATTGTGGAGACCATGACCTCCGGCAGCGTCGTGCCGATGGAAACGACCGTTGCACCGATCAGCAGCTCCGGCAGGTGGAAGCGCCGTGCCAGCGCGGACGCACCGTCTACGAACCAGTCGCCGCCTTTAATTAAAAACAGCAGACCGACGATAAAGAGCAAAACGGGAACGAACATACTTTTCCTCCTCGAATTTTTACTGCACAAATACTCCTTTATACAAAACCGAGGACGCACGCGCCCCCGGTCTTGTATGCTGAATGCTTTTATGGGAGAAAGTGAATGGCGAAACAAATTACGGCTTGTACACAACAGCCTTGCTGCCCTGCGGGCGGCTGAAATGCCGTATGAAGTCCCACGCAGCACGGCTTTGATCAGGGATTGCGCCGTGCGGCATGTTCTTCATCACTGTATAGCCGATACGCGGCGTACCATCCGCCGCCTGATAAATGCGGGTACACAGCCGCTCACCGTCTGTGTAGCCTTTTTCTGGCGTGTAGTAATTTTCTGCTGTGCGCAGGGCATCGGGGCGGTAACCGCCGTCCTGCGCGGCATCCGGCACAGCAGGGCAGCCGTTGACCCGCAGGATCGGTGTCAGCTGCTCCTCCATGCTGCGGCCTGCAGTCGCGCCATCGCTGTCACCTACGCAGACCCAATACGGCAGCTCACAGCCGCTTTCTGCCAAAGTCGGTGCAATCGCCGTATTGGCCATCAGACCGCCGCCGGGCAGGACCGGCCCATTCCATGGCGAAATAGCAGCAAACCAGTCTGGATGGGTCGTGCCCACCTCCCGTGTGATGGAGCCGCCATTGGAGAATCCGGTCAAATAAACACGGCTTCTGTCCAACGCATACTCTGCACAGATTTTCTCCGTCATGGCGGCAAAAGCATCGGCATCGCGTTCCAGCTGCCAGATATTGCCCGGGGAATCCGGTACAACAAGTACAAAATCGCGCGTTTCATCCTGCAAGACATCCCAGCCATTTTTGGCGCAGAACATCCACGCCGGTTCCCCGCGGCCATGTACGCTGTATACCAACGGAAGCCCAGTGGCCTCAGCTTTCGTCATACCTTTTGGCAGACGCACACCATAAGGATAATCCAGTGTAGCAATACAGACCGAGCTGATCTGGTACTCTCCGTCACCGTAATATTCCGTGCGCGTGGGGTGGAAGCGTAGTGTTCCGTCCGGACCATCTTTCCAGCGAATAACGTGTTCAAACAGTCCAGAGTAAATCGCACAGGTCAAAGTCAAACCGTATACAGGTACTTTTTCGGAAAGCAGCACCTGCTGCGCCGGAGCATTTGTGTTGTACAGCCTCTTTGCAGCAATGCCGCCAAGGGTTGTCTGCTCTGTAGCGTTGGTTCCGGCCGTTGCCGTGAAATAGGCCACTGCCTGCCGGGCCTGCAGGTCGGGCGTACCCAGCAGCCAAACGCAGCTTGCAATTTCATTGTTATTTTTATGGTAGTCGCTGCTGACGGTTCGCACCATCCAATGGTCACTGGGCTGCGCGGCACGCGTATAATCATCCGGCACACCACCTACCAGTGTCACCGCGGCAAAGCGGTTGGGATGCGCTACTGCGCAGCTGCCTGCAAAGACAGCTCCGTCCTCATAGCCGACCAGATAGACCATCGTTTCCCAGCACCACAGCTTGCCGCCCCGGGCAAACAGACTGCGGCCATTGCGGGTTGCAAAGCTGTTGCGCAGGGAATCATATAACTTGGCCGGCAGATCAACGGTTTCTGCTTTCCAGCCGTCCGGCACCACCGGGATTATCAGGATGCCGCCTTCCCATTCGGTCAGAGCCTTCCAGCCGGAGGCTTCTGCAAAGGCTGCGGCCTCCGGCTCTGCAGCAGCCTGACCGGACGGCGGGCAGACAATAAACAGCTTCGCCGGGTCATAGTCAGCGCGGGTCGATGTATAGGTATATACCATTGTGCCGGACTCCTTTTTACTTTGTTACGATCAGTTCTCCGTCTTTGCCGCGGGAGAAATGGCGCATAAACTCCCATCCCCACTCGATCTGCACAGGGTCAATGGCATGAGGCATATTGGCGGCAACCGTCAGTTTCAGCAGCGGTACATCCGGGGAGACTGCTTTATTGTACCAGCTCTGCACCGTGTAGCGTCCATTTCCCTTATGTGCCGTCTCATCGGCAGCCAAGCCGGTTTTGCTGTTTTCGTCAAACATGGGTTCCTGCGGGATGTGGTCAAAATTTTTCCACCACGCAAGGGATTTGGCTGCCATTCCTTCGGAATCTGCCGGTACCGGCCAGCTCATCATCAGGTTATCCACCGCACCGGCATTCTGGATAACCGGCATCAGCAAATCGCGTTTTGCCTTCTTTTCCTTGGCACGTTCTGCCGAGATGCAGACATGTCCCAGCTTTTCCGGCGGCACATCGCGGATGAAGCCCTGCAGCATCTTGGCGGGGTCTGCATCCATAAAGAAGGTAGCAAAAGCGTTGCAGGGGGCTGCCGCTGCAAAAATTTCGGGGTAGGTGCTTGCCAGCGCATGGGTCATAGCGCCGCCCATGGAGAAGCCGCTGACATAAATGCGGCTTTCGTCAATGGGATGAACCTGGTTCATATGCTCGACCAGTGCCAGCACAAAATCCATATCGCTTGGCAAAACCGGCAGATCAAAAATATTCCAGCATTTGCTGCGTGCCGGGGCAGGGAATACCACAATCAGGTTTTCGCGGTCCGCCACATCCATCCAGTTGCTTTGCTCGGCACCGTACAGCGGCACACAGTTTACACCGTGGAAATAGAACACCAGCGGCACCTTTTCGGTGCTGTTCCGCAGCTGCGGCGGGATGTATTCATACCATGTGTGGGGGTAGTTATCGTTTACGCCCAGACTTTTGTCGCTTACATGAGCGACAACGCCGCGCTCGGTAAAGGCTATGCGGTGCTGGTAATGGCCGTATACATCGTTCTGCCACCGGCGGGAACGGCTGAACAGATACTCCCACGCCAGCCGCACAGATTCCGCATCCGTGGGACGTTCCGTGGTGATCAAACGGCACTCGGGGTTCTTGCCGTAGTGCGTAACAATGCCGTCGTGCTCCGGCTCCCGACTTGTCTCGTCGTTCGCATGCATCAGATACGCAGTCGCCAGCGGGTCACTGCTCCATGCGGCAGTTTCCACATTCAGTGCACCGTCCGGCAACGCATAGCCGTCCGGCAGGTGGGAAACCATCATAGCCGGCACATTCAGCGGGCGCAGGGCTGCCAGCGTTGTCAGCATGGCGGAGGCTTCCGGGCAATCAGCGATATAGAAGATCATACCGTTGAAGCCGTTCACGCCCAGCTTGCTGCCACGCAGCGCACCGAAGCAACGCACCAGATAATCCATGTCATTGTCTCGTGCCGGATCCTGCGCGTAATTCCAGCCGCCCATCTGCGGGTTCGGGAACAGCAGCAGGAAGTGTTCTTCTTCAGCCAGCGTATCCAGCCCCAGACGCTTCATGCACTCTTCTGCGGAAGCCGCGTCCGTGCCGTTGCGCAGCACCATAACCACCTGTGTCTGCTTGGGGTCGGGGCATCCGCTTTGGGGCGCATAACAGTACATAGAACGGTCTGCGCCGTTGGCGGCATGAACATCGTTTTCCTGCTCCAATTTTGTATTGGTTAATCCGGGCACGGTCTCCAAGACGATATGCCCGGCCTGCGGAGAAAATTGGACAAGTGGATTCATCGAATCATTCATAGCTAAAGCCTCTCTGTATAAAGGAAAGGCCGCGCGGCCCTTCGGATATGCTGCGCGGCCTTGTTATCGGTTATCAGACGGGGAACATGATGACCGCGCCAACAGCCAGACCTACGATCTGGAACAGGTACATCGGAATGGCAAATTTGAAGAAGTCAGACAGCTTGTATTTGCCCATGCCGAGGATCATAGCCGGCAGACCGTCGATGGGCAGGAAGCCGCCGCCCCATGCAGAAGCGGTCATGGCAGCTGCAACGCCTGCCGGGTTGATGCCAAGGCTGGTGCAGGTTGCAATGGCGATAGGCGCAAATACGAACAGCGAACCGATGGAAGCGCCGGTCAGCGTAGCGCAGGCGCTGGTCAGCAGGCAGAAGACCAAAATCAAGACAAAGTAGTTTACATTGCTGCCCATCAGACCGGCAACGGCCTCGCCTACCATGGCAGTAAAGCCGGTGGAGGCCAGCGCGTTGGCAACGCCGATAACAGCAGCCATCATCAGAATCAGCGGGCTGAATACATTGGCACGCAGCTCTTTAAAGTTGAACACGCCGATCAGGCAGAGGAACGCCGCCATAAGGCAGGGCAGAATGTATGCGGCCTCGCCAAAGCTGCTGGCGAAAATCATACCGATGATCGAGATGGCAAACGCAACGTAGGTGCAGTTTTCTTTCCACTTAGGCATTGCTGCCGCAGCAGGGGCTTCCTCGGCTTCCGCTACGGCGTCCCCGGCACCGACATCGTGATCCGGCAGCAGCTTGTAGGAAATCAGGCACCAGATCAGGAAGAACAGGCTCATGAAGAACACCATACCTGCGTAGCGGGGCAGTGTGACTTCGCCCTCAACGCCGGTGCCCTCCAGCAGGGAACTGGACAGACCCATAAAGAACGCAACGCTGAAGGGAATCAGCGCACGACCGGTAGCAAAACCGCCGGGCATCAGCAGCCTGGAGTTGGGCAGGTGCTTGCTGTACGGGATGGTGGCAAGGATCGTCAGGATCATCACATAGTAACCGGTGTTGCCGCCGCCCAAAAGACTGCTGCCGATCATAATAACAATGATGATCAGCGCATAGGCTTTGAAACCGCCCTTGGTTGCCAGCTTTGCCATAACATGCTTGATGCTGCCCATCAGGCTGGTTTTCTGCAGCGCCGCCATAACAGCCATAAAGCCCGCAACCATGATAACATTCTTGTCAACAAAGCCTGCAAAAGCATCCTCAATCGTGGAAACTCCGGTCAGCACCAGCAGGCAGCACGCCACCAACGGCGGTGCGCCAAACGAGAATTTGTCCGACATGATCATAACGATCATTAAAATTACGACCGCAAGCGCGATCCCCATTTGCAATGTCATTTTTCATTTCTCCTATCTTTTTAACGGATTCCGGGAATTTTTCTCGGCGGAGGTAGAGCTCCGCTTTCTTTCCGACTCGATCCTCCCTTCCCTGCGTTTTTCGCCGCAAACACAATACCGTGTTTATCTTAGTTACAAGTATACTGTTTGCGCGGGTCGGCAACAATCGAGTTGACGTTCAAATCTGTTCCAATCGGAAACATGAAATGAATTTTTTGTGAATTGCGTTCAAAAAGTGTTTCGATTCTAAACATTACACAAACAGAAAGAAACTTGTCCGTGCAAATTTGAAACACCTATAAAAACGCCGATTTTCGGTGTGTAATTGCAATCTTTAGGGCTATTTGCGGCCGTTCGTCATCTTAATGGCGTAGTCAATGGCATTGACAAGGCTCAGCTCATTGCTGGTGCCTTTTCCAGCCAGCGCAAAGCCTGTGCCGTGATCCACACTGGTGCGGATGATGGGCAGCCCCAGCGTAACGTTGACGCCCTCGACGGCTTTCCACGCCTGCTTGTCGCGGTCATAGACGAAGCCGACGGTCTTGAGGGGGATATGCCCCTGATCGTGGTACATACAGACGACAATATCATACCAGCCGCCCAAAGCCTCGGAGAAAACGCTGTCCGGCGGGATAGGACCGATGGCGTTGATGCCCTCGGCCTTGGCAGCCTCGATGGCGGGCTTGATTTCCTCGATCTCCTCGGTGCCGAACAGACCGTTTTCGCCGCAGTGGGGGTTCAGACCGGCCACAGCGATCTTCGGCTCGGCAATGCCCATATCCTTGCAGGCCTTGTCGGCGATTTCAATAACTTCCAGTACGCGATCCTTCTTGACACGGTCGCAGGCTTCGCGCAGCGAAACATGGGTGGACACATGCACAACGCGCAGGTCGTGGTGGGCCAGCATCATCGTGTATTTCTTGGTGTGGGTGTAGGTGGCGTAAATCTCGGTATGACCGTCAAAGTGTGTGTAGCCGTCGGATTTTTCGCCGTGGTAGTATGCCAGCGCCTTGTTCATGGCTTCCTTGTTCAGGGCGTTGGTGCAGGTGGCGTCCACCTCACCGGACAGCGCCAGCTCAATGACCTTTTTGACGCACTGGAACGCCGCGTTGCCGCCCTCGACGCTGACCTGCCCGATGGGGAATGTCCTGACATCGGGGATCAGCTCCAGATGCAGCACATCGATGGTGCCGGGGGTGAATTTGGCATCGCTGACTTTCTCACAGCGGTGGATGGCAATGTCGGGGCGGCCAACAAAATGGGTCGCCTGCTCGATTATTTTTGCATCACCTACCACAAGGGGACGGCAGCGGTCGTAAATGTCGGCGTGGCCAAGCGCCTTGACGGTAATCTCCGGACCGTTGCCCGCAGGGTCGCCCATCGTAATACCGACAATAGGCTTTTCACTCATAAGAACGTCTCCTCTCGCGTATCAGTTCCAGCCCTTGGCGGCGTTGTCGGCCAACACATTTTTGATGGCCTCCAGACCCTCCTCGGGCACATAGTTGAACGGTGCGCGGCACTTGCCGACATTGCGACCCTGCAGCGCCACAGCCGTCTTAATGATGGTGTTGGGGTTGCCGTATTTGAAGGTCTGCTGCAGAATCGCAATCGCATCCTGCGCCGCCTGTGCGCCCTCCGGATCGCCTGCAACAAAGCGGTCATAGATGGATGCAACCGTAGCCGGCCAGATGTTGGCGCGGCCGGCAATGCCGCCGGCACCGCCCTCTTTCAGGCAGGTCAGGATGGCGCCGTCGTTGCCCGCGAGGATGCGCACATCCTTGCCCAGATCACGGGTCAGGCGGATATAGGCTTTCAGGTTCTCAATGTCGCCGCTGGAATCCTTGGCGCCCACGATGTTATCCACATCGCGGCACAGCGCCTGCACGGTTTCGGGCAGCAGCTTGTTGCCGGTGCGGGCGGGGATGTTGTACAGGATAATGGGCAGGTTCACGGCCTTTGCCACGGCGGTGTAGTGGTCGTACAGCTCTTTCTGGGAGGCGAGCGCAAAGCTCGGCGTGATGACGGACAGGGCATCCGCGCCCAGCGCCTCGGCACGCTTGCTCATGCGGATGGTCTCGGCGGTGGTGATGCAGCCTGTACCGGCGTAAACCGGCACACGACCTTTAACCTGGTCAATCACCGTGGCCAGCACTTCCTCTTTTTCTTGGAAGGACAAGGCGTAAGCCTCGCCGTTCGTACCCAGCGGGAAGATACCGTGTGCGCCGCCCTGCAGCAGGCGCTCGACCTGATTGCGCAATTCCTCGTGGTTGACGGTCTGCTCGGGGTCGTTGTTCATCGGGGTGATTACCGGGGGAATGATGCCTTTGATATCCGAAACGTTCATGGTGTATTGCTCCTTATCTGGTGGCTCACAGAATTTCCTGATACAGCTTGCGGGCATCGTCCGGCGTGACCGGGCGCATATTGTTGACCAGCAGCCGCTGCACCTGCATACCGGACTCGACCAGACCCTCAAGGTCACTTTCCGGCACGCCGAAGGTTTTGAGGCTGGTGGGAATGTCCAGATGCTTGACAATCTCCTCCAGCTTGGCGATGATCCACTTTGCCTTTTCGTCCACGGTGGTGCAGGTCTTTTCCTCGTGGCAGCAGCGGTCATAGGCGACAGCCAGACGCTCCTTAACGGCGGGGTGTTCGGCGTTGAAGCGCATGACCGGTGCAAGCAGGATCGCGTTGGAAACGCCGTGGGCAATGTGGTATTTGCCGCCCAAGGGATAGCTCAGGGCGTGGACAGCCGTCGTGCCGCTGGCCGTGATGGCCAGACCGCCGTAGTAGGCAGCAATCTGCATACGGTTCTTTTCGGTCATCGCCTCGGGGTCGTCGCAGGCTTTTTCGATGTTGTTCAGGATCAAGTCAAGACCTTCGAGCGCGTACAGGTCGCTGAACGGGTTGGCCTTGTTGCCGGTGAAGCACTCAATACAGTGTGCCAGAGCATCGACACCGGTCGCGGCGGCGATTTTGCGCGGCAGGTTCTTGATCATGCGGGCGTCGAGAATGACATAGTCGGCAATCATATTCTCGTTGACGATGCCGACCTTCAGCTCCTTCTCGGGCACGGCGACGATGGCGTTGGGGGTGACTTCGGCACCCGTACCGGCGGTGGTGGGAATCAGGATGATGGGGACGCACTTCTTGGCGCGACCCGGCTCGTCCAGCAGTTCCTTGACGCCGTACTCATCGGTGACCAGCACACTGGCCAGCTTGGCGGCATCCATAACAGAGCCGCCGCCGCAGGCGACGATCATATCCGCACCACTCGCCTTGAACCGGTCAATGAGTTTCTGCACAGCCATGTAGCTGGGCTCTGCGGGCAGATCGTCGAGGACGTAGTAGTCCGTGCCACTGTCCTTGACGGCAGCTTCGGGCAGGGCAAACAGCCCCGCAGCCTCGATGCCTTTATCGGTGAACATGGCAACGCGCTTGACGTTGTTGTTCTTCAAAATTGCGGTGATGTTGTCCATCGCGTTTTCGCCGCCATAGACAGCATGGGGCGTTTTCAGACTGTAAGTGGTAAGCATAGCAAAAACCTCCCTATATACTCTCTGCAAACTCAACGTGCCTGTGCGGCGGTGGGGTTGTACAGCCCCACGGTCTCGCGCTTGACACCCAGAACATCCTGTTCGCTGAAGCGGACGTACTTGATACCCTGCCGTGTGCGGGCGGCGTAGGCAAGATGCAGCATACCGTCCCGGCTCTGCATCAGGTAGGGGTACTCGTACTGTTTGTTGTTGGTCTTGTTTTCGTCGCCCATGTAGCCCTCGCCGCGCTCCATCCAGCGGATGATCGGGAACGTCAGACCGCCGTCCTCGGACAGCGCCACGGCCACCGGGCAGCGCAGACCGGGCCATGCAGCCTTGCCGGGCTGCGGATCGGGCGTGCAGGTGGGGTTGTAGGCAATGGCGATGCGGCCACCTTGTAATTTCAGCGCGCTGATGCTGGAATTGTTGTTGGGCAGCGGCGTGGGCGCAGGCTCTGTCCATGTATCGCCGTAGTCGAACGACTCGCTGCGGTGGATGCGCCAAGCCTCGCGGTTGCGCATAAAGGCTACCAGATGTCCCGGCTCCAACTCCACAACATTGGCGTGGACATGACCGTTGCTCTTGGGCATCATGACCAGCTTCCATGTCTTGCCTTCGTTATCAGAAATGCGGAACGCCGTGGGGTCACCGGAAAGACCGTCCACCGAGTCGGTGCAAAGCCAGTTGGCGAAGATCCAGCGCCCGTTGGACAAAATCTGGATGGGCTGGCGGCAGAACGTTCCCTCCTCGGGGAAAACGGTAGTGTAGTCGCCCCATGTCTTGCCGCCGTCGGTGGATTTCTGGCAGCGGACGACTGCCGTGTACTGCATGTTGTCCTTGCCCGCCTGACGGTCGAGTTGGGCGGTGTACATCGCCCAGACAGCGTTGTCCGGGCCGTAAAACAGCGAGGGATTCTGCTCGCTGCGGGTGGGGTCCTTGGAAATATCCACCGGCGGCAGCCATGCCGTGCCATCGTGCGGCAGGCAGGAGCAGATGATGTGGATGTCGGCGCTGCCCTCATATGTGCCGGCAAACCAGCAGCACAGCAAATCGCCGTCGGGCAGCTCCACCATGGCCGGGGCGTGGGCGGTGGGGTAGCCGCCGGTGGGCAGCAGTGCCTCCAGCGTGCCCATCTCCTCGTTCTCATATACGGTGCCGTCCCAGGTCAGACCGGGTAGTTTTGCATAGGTCATGTTGTTTCCTCCGTATCCGTAGCGATTTGTTTGGCCAGCTCGGTCAAAAGATCGGCATGACCGAAGCCGCCGGATTTTGTGATAACATACCGCGTTATGCCGCTGCAGCCAAAGCGTGCCAACACAACGCCGCGCTCCATCTCGCAGATGGGTTCCAATTCATGGACGCCGACGCTGTTCATACACTGCAACAGCGTGTCGCCGCCGGTCAGCAGCAGCGTGCCGACCGCATGGCTTGCAAAAAGTTCCCCCGCCAGTTGACCAACACCTCTGGCGATGCGCACCCGCATTTCCTCGCGGGTCAGACCCAGTGCATCGGCTGCGGCGGCGGTCAGCTCGTTGCCGCCCTCGTCGTTTGTCTCAATGATGTTATAGGGGTGCGCGGCGAGCGTTCCCTCGATATTTTTCAGTGCTGTCTGCCCTTCCTCGCTGTACCAGTAATCCGGTGTCAGCTTTTGGCGCGGGGTCAGCCGCAGACGGGTGAAGCCTGCCTGTTCCGCCTTGTCGAGTTGGGCCAGCGTGATGGCGTTTACGCTGCCGCAGATGACCAGCAGCCGCGGGTCCAGTGCCGGGCAGGTAACATCCGCGCCGCCCAGCCCCAGCAGCTCCGGCAGCACGGCGCCAAATCCGGCACAGCCCGCCAGCACATGCAGCCCGCCGTTGTTCAGCAGGGCGCGACCCGTGCTGCGCAGTTCATCCACTGTAGAGGCATCAAAAATCAAGATACCATTCTCCTTTGGAACGCTGCCAGCTGCCGCCAATGCCGGGAAGCTGGCGGCAGGCAGGTCGGTCTGCTCCGCCAGAAGGTCGGTGATGGCTGCATGGCGCACCGGTTCAAACGGGTCAACGCCAAAAGGGCTTTCGGTGACGGGGATGTCATCAATGTACTGCACACCGTTTTTCGTCACACGGTTCATCTGGGGGAAAGCCGGCAAAAATACCAGCTGGCGGCTGCCGCTGGCGTTCAGCAGTGCTGCCAGCTCCGCGCCCACATTGCCGCGCAGGGCGGAATCCGTCTTTTTATAAAGGTAGGCGAACCCGGCGCGTTTTGCACGCTGCACAAGACCTTCCACTGCAGCGTATGCCTTGGCAGCGGGCAGGTGGCGCGTCTCGGTGTCCACCACCAGAACGTCCGTATCCTGTTGGATAAGCGTTGCGTTCGCGCCTACCACTACGCGGGTTCTGATACCGCGTGCCGCAAACTGCACGCCGGTATCCAGCGCTCCGGTGAAATCGTCCGCAATTATCAGCAGAACCATCGGATGTCCTCCTCTTTCTCTCATTCTGTGCTTCCATTATGCCGTATTTTGGAACGCCTTGCACTGAAAAAACGCAAAAAACTCGTTGCAATCTGCAACACGTTTGAATTTCTCCTCAATTATTTGCGCAAGCTGTTTCAAATGGAAACGCATAGCCCGTGCAATTTATGCTTTGATCTGCTATAATTGTCTCAAAGATGAACACGGAGGTTTTGCTGCTATGGAACAGAGCAAGATTCGTATTCTCGGCATCGCCCCTTATGACGGCATGCGCACCGCAATGGAGCGCGCGGCTGAGGCGTACCCGCAGATACAGCTGGACGCCTACACAGGCGACTTAGAGGCCGGCGTTGCCATTGTGCAGCAAACGCCGCCCAACACCTATCACTGCGTCATTTCCCGCGGCGGCACAGCGGCATTGATCCGCAAAGTGACCGATTTGCCGGTGGTGGATATCAACATTTCGGTCTATGACGTGTTACGCACGATGAAGCTGGCGCAGAACTACACCAGCCTGTATGCCATCGTCGGGTTTCCCAGTATCACCGAACCGGCGCACACACTGTGCAGTCTGTTGGGGTATGACCTGGATATCCTGACCGTACACAGCGCCGACGAAGTCACAAACACCCTGCAACGCCTACAGGAGGGCGGCTACCGCATGGTCGTTTGCGATATGGTTACCCACACGGTGGCGCGGCAACTGGGGCTGGACGCTTTCCTGATCACATCGGGTATGGAGAGTCTGCACACAGCTTTTGACCAAGCGTTGAGCATCAGCGAGTGGTACAGCCAGCAGCGGCGGGAGATCATGCTGCTGCGGCGCATCACGCAGGGACAAAATGGCCGCGCCATCATGCTGAACAGCGACGGGACTGTTTTTTATGCCAGCCCCAACGATCCGCCGAAGGAACTGTTGGAGCAACTGCGCAGCCACATGGCTGAGATACCGACAAACGGCACCCTGAAATTTTATTACACCGAACACGACCTTCTTTACAGCATCACCGCACAAGTTTTTGTGGTAGACGAGGCAAGGCGGTACCTGTTCTACTGTATACCGTCACGCATTCCGTTGCATACAAACTGGGCAGGTCTGCGCTCTATGAATCGCGGTGAGTGCGAATATCTTTTTACGAACAGCTTCTACAGCCTAAGTGGCGCACTGGGGGCGCTGGGGGCAGAGATCGAGTCGCTATCCTCTGTGCGTCAGCCCATCATGATTAGTGGTGAACCCGGAACCGGTAAGGAACAGATCGCGCGCCATCTTTACCTGCACAGTTCACTTGTCAACAAACCCTTGGTCGTTGTAAATTGCGCCTTAATGAACGAAAAAAGCTGGGATTTCCTGCTGAACCATTACAGCTCACCCCTCAATGCCACCGACAACACTGTGTATTTCCAGAATCTTGAATCTATTGCAGATGACCGTGTGCCGGAGCTGTTGGCCGCCATCAAGGAGACGGGGCTTGCCCGCCGCGTGCGGCTGATTTTCAGCTGTGCCTGCCGGGAAGAGGGCATTGTGCCGGACGTGCTGCGCAAATTTACCGAGCGCCTAGGTTGTCTTTCCTTGTCGCTGCCGCCGCTGCGCAGCCGGCAGGACGAAATACCCTCGCTGGCAAGCCTGTATTTAAGCAGCCTGAATCTGGAACTGGGTAAGCAAATCTCCGGCCTTGAGCCACGAGCTATTGAGATGCTGCGCCAGTACAGCTGGCCGACAAACTACACGCAGTTCAAAAATATACTGCGCACATTGGCCTCCACCACAAGTGGCGCCTATGTGACCGCCGCACAGGTTGCGGAGCTTTTAGGGCGCGAGCGTACCCTGCGCCGCCCCGCCGAACCGACCCACGCTGAGGTACGCAGTGACCGCACACTGGACGAAATAGTCACCGAGGTCGTGCAGCAAGCCGTCGCCGCCCACAACGGCAACCGTGCCGCCGCTGCCCGCCAACTGGGCATCAGCCGCACGACGCTGTGGCGGTATCTTGGGCGCATGGAGGGTGAAAGAGGGAAGTGAATCAAAACTGATTCACTTTTTCGAGTCAAGATTTTTGGATGAATCCAAACTGATTCACTCTGGAGCATATACGAGTTTGTATGCGTATCCGCTTTGATTACCCCCGCTTTGGGCTGGAGCATGTTTCGCTAGCATAGCATGTGGTCATCCACATGCACATTTCTGGGGTGTACCCCCAGACCCCCGCGCTGCTCTTGTGTGACGATAGTGACGCAGATGACGATTGTGACGCTGTTTTGAGGATATCCCTATACCATATCCCAGATTCAGCGTCATTAGCGTCATCTGCGTCATTCTGATTTTGTGTTTCTCGTAGCATCATTGTTTTTGTTTCGAGCAGTAGTAAACTGCAAGCGTCATTTCACTATAAGCGTGACGGTGATGACGATGATGACGGTGTTCGTGGGATAGGGTAAAGGGGTATATCAAAAACATCGTCATCACCGTCAGCATCGTCATTCTACAGGCAAGCCGTTTTAATCTGCGGCTTGCCTGTTTTATTTTGAGTAATGTGGCAGGGTTTTTGCCCCATTGTTTGTTAAAATGGATTTAGATATTTTGTAAAAGTGCAAGGTTTTTTAGCACAATGGGTGGATATGCTGGTATTGAAGTGTATTTGGGCATTTAGTCAGATGCGAAATCTTTAAAATATTTTTTCTTTGCGACATATTTGACCGTTTCTCAGCGGCTATATAGTAGAGGTGCTTTTTCAAAAATTTTGAGGACAGTTGCAAAAGTTGCAACTGCCGGTCTGTATGATATGATTTGGAATCTTTCTAAAAATTTGAACTTTTTCTAAACAGTTTAAAAAAACTCGTAATTTTCGCCGTTCTCAGCGGCTATATAGTGAAGAACTTTTAATTTTATCTACATAGGAGGAACCCATGAACACGGAATTTCAAAATTTACCCAATGTTGTCAGCCCCAAGGAAGTGCAAACTTACTTCGGCATTTCGCGCTCGACCACCTATCGGATATTTCACGACGCGACTTTTCCTGCGTTCCACATTGGAAACCGACTGCTGGTGCGGCGGGATGAACTGCTGGGCTGGCTGGAGCAGCAAAAGGTCAATAAAACCCAAAACGAGAACCCAAAGATTGTCGGGTCTGATGAATAGCTTTGTGGTCGTACCTGTGGTAGTCTTTGTGTCACGAAAGGAGACGATGCAACGTGAAAGACACATCTAAAACATCCCTGCGCCGTGGGCACAACGAGGGCAATATCCGTCGTCGCACAGACGGGCGGTTGGAGGTTCGGCTATCCGCCGGAATCGACTACAAGACCGGCAAACCTAGGCGCACATCCACCTGCTGCAGCACGCGGCAAGAGGCAATCGCAATCCTGCAGCAGCAAGCCCACGAAGTTCGCACACAGGGCTGGCGCGATCCTAGGTCCGTGACACTGGGCGAATGGTACGAATACTGGCTGGAAACCTACATGAAGGACGCTATCAAACAGTCCTCCTATGCCAGCTACCGCAGCTACTTGAACAAGCATTTTTGTGTGTTGGGGAAAATCCTGCTGAAAAAGTTAGAACCGCACACCTTGCAGGAGTTTTACAACTACAAATTCCGCGAGGAAGGCTTATCCCCCAAGACCTTGCGCAACTACCACATGGCATTGCACAAGTGCTTACAACAGGCCGTAAAGGAGCGCTCATTAGTGTACAATCCCTGCGATGCCGTGACCTTGCCCAGCGGAGAAAAGCCCGAAATCAGCGTATTTACCAACGACCAGCAGCGTGCGCTGGTGCAAGCCAGCTACCGCCACCGCTATGGCGTGTTTATCCGCTTAGACTTGTGTACCGGATTACGCATGGGGGAGTTGCTGGCACTAAAGTGGGAGGACATCGACTTTTCTACCGCGCAGCTTCATGTCAGGCGCACGATTAACCGCCTTGCCAAGTACGAAGCCCATGACGGCGAGAACAAGACCGAAATTGTATTCGGCACACCCAAAACGAAAAACTCCCGCCGCACGATTCCGCTGACCCGCACAATGGCAGACGAGCTTGCCCGCTGGAAACAGCAGCAGGCACAAGACAAACAGCGGGCAGGGGATAAGTACACCGACTATGGCTTCATCGTCACCAACGAGTTTGGACACTACTTTGAGCAGAAAACCTTCAAGGATTATTACGACCGCCTGTTGAAGGATGCCGACATCGGACACTTTACCTTCCACGCCCTGCGGCATACCTTTGCCACCCGCGCTCTAGAGCGCGGCATGGACTACAAAACCCTGTCAGCCATCCTCAGTCATTACTCCGTGGCGTTCACAATGGACACCTATGTTCACAGCATGGACGAACACAAGCGGCGCGAAATGGACAAAATGGACGATATGTTCGGGATGCAGTACAGCATCTCCGTAGAGAACCAGCCTTATCCGGTACTCTGTACCCTATCCACGGACGGTTGCACCGCCCATGTTCCTGACTTTCCAAAAATTGAAGTGCAGACCCCTACATTGGATGCCGCCCTGCTGGAAGTCAAGCAGCAAATCCAAAAAGCCCTACGCCAATATAAGAACCCACCCATTCCCACCAAACAAGACCAAATCGTAGTGCCAACCAACAGCGTGCTGGTACTCGTCAAAGCAGGTTGACCGTTCCTATATTAACCTGCCAATTCCGCAAAATTCATCCACAAAAAGCGCCCGGGCGGTTGAAAATCTCAACCATCCGGGCGCAGTCGTTTTGCCGTTTTGGGGTCATTTTGGGGTCAAAGTTAGCAGATTGTTACCACTTTTGCCATAATGTAGAAAAAAGCCCGCTGGAACTTGTCGTTTCAACGAGCTTTTGTTGGCAAATCTACCGTTCGTGGATACAATGCACCATGCTTTGACGGCGTGGTGCATTTTTGCGGTGTTCGTCCTGATGCACTGGGACAATGGGGACAGAAAGGACAACATCAAGTCTGCCTATCGAACTGTATAATACTTTTGATTTCTGCTTTTGGGCTTCTCTGGTATGGTCATTGCAAGCTTTTCAGCAGCAAGCAGGGGCTGAACATAATGCTGCATCGCATAAAACACGGTTTTCACGCCCAAAAATGCCGCAATCTCCTGCCGTGTTTTCGGCTCATGACAAAACGCCAACAGATCTCCGACAGGTTCGGTATTTACTGCTTCTTTCTCCTCTTCCGCTTTATTATAAAGTGTTACCACGAACTCGTTTCTGCGGTTTTCAAATTTCGGCTCCGGTAAGCCATATTCCTTCATCGCATTACGCATAGTGGGAATGCCCGAGTAACGATGTTCTGCTGCGGTCAGCGTTTCTGCCATGACGGCCAGCGCAGGATTCCGAAGATCCGGTTTCGCAATACCCAGCTGTTCGATGCTCATCCGGCCATACAAGCTTCCGGGGCTGTGAATTTCGACACGGTTCGTGAAAAAGTCAATTTGAACCGGTGTTCCCTCCGTATGAATGCTATAGTCGCGGTGAATAACGGCATTGAGGATTGCTTCGCGGAGGGCATCTATGGGATACTCCGTTTTATCCGTGCGGGCGCCGGTTTCTTTGCTGATAATGGTTTTGACCTTCATATTCCGACGGCAGAAATTCAGTGCTTCCTCCACCATTTCCGTAATGGTTCCGCCGATTCGCTTGTTGTCGATAAACCGTGCGGAATCCTGATCTACATCGCCGATTTCCGTGCCAGGCACAACAATCGCCGTAATGCCAAGCTGCGGGAAGAATCCCTGTGGGTAAAGGCAAAAATTCAGAACTGCTGCCAAGGTTGGAACGCCGTTTCTTGTAATGTTCAGCATCTCCATGGCTTGCTCCTGTGTCAGTCTGGAAAACCCAGGTCGGTCTACACGCATTTTTTCAATATAGCTGTGGATCTTTTCTGTGTCCAGCAGTTGCAGCGTCGCCCGTTCAACGGGTCGCTCGTCATCATGCAAATGCTTACGGAACGCTTCATAGCTGTATAGCTCGTAGTCTGTCATCGGCAAATCCGCATCTCCGACACGAATGTAGGAACCCTTGGTACGCCCTGCACCGCGATAGTAGCAGGGACGCTCCGCAATGTCGATTGCCGGGATTTCCGCAGCGCAAATCGTTTTCCCCTGATATTCTGCCAAGGTGAATACGGCACGAACCGGAGGCTCCATCTGTAAGCACTGTTCCGTTATTTTCTTCTGCAGATCCTGCGGATCATATACGCCGACGACCTGAAAGGCAGCATCCTCATCGATACCGAACACAAGGATACCGCCACTGTCTTGGTTGGAAAAACTCGACAGCGTATCGTACAGCCTCTTAGGGCAACCCGTCTGTGCGGATTTCAGTTCTATTGTTTGCTCTTCGGCTTTCTGTTTGCATATTTTGTTTGCTAATTCAATCAGTTCTTCGATTAACAAGCTAACACCGCCCTTCTATACGCTAATTATAGCAAAAGCATTTTGCTGATTCAAGAGAATTTCGCCGAATAAACAAAGAGTATTTGAATGTTTCATCAAAATCTAAGTCAAACCGTAACAATCCACAATTATGGGCAAGGGATGTTAAGTTTCCGCACGCTTTCATTTTATGCGGAAATTTCGTAAATGATAGCGTAAGCGCATAATAAATGATGTCCTGTGAAAGCAACGGCGCTTGTGAGATAATAAGGGTATCAAGAATTATTGAGAATTCTTGGTAACTATCAGGAAATCCTGAAAAGTCTCAAGGAGGAGTCGTAGCCATGGGAGTGAGTCAGATGAAGCGGGCTATAAGCCAAAAACGGCGGAAGCAGCGCATTGTGAAGTGCCGCAATTCAGGTGTTCCGGTAAAGGAATGGTGCTGGAAGCAAGGAATCAGCTATTCTACCTACTACCGCCATGATCAAGCATGATTAAAATGTGCGCAGGATCCCAGTGATATACCGATTTTAGAGCAGGCACCACAAACATTACCGGTTCCATTCGTCGAGGTCACCAAGATGTGTCAGGCAACTTTCAAGACCCATACGGATAGCATTGTAATCCAAGTCTCAGCCCTGGGATTCAGGCTGAAGATAACCGGTGAAGCTGCAATTAAGGCATTGAAAGAAATCGAACGGGTGCTGCACAATGCTTAAGGATGCAACGGGTTTCAAAAAGATTTACATAGCAGCCGGGAAGACCGATCTTCGCAAAGGAATGGACTCACTGGCAGCAATAGTCAGTCTGCAATTTGAACTTGATCCATACGAGACGGATATTCTATTTCTGTTTTGTGGTAGCACTCAGCGTCTAATAAAAGGTCTTGTATGGGCAACCATTCACAAAGATGACCGTTTTATATTTTGGTAGCACAATGTCTGGTTTTCCTGGCAGCTTGGCATCATTTTTCGATATCGAAATCATTGCGAGAGCAGAAATTTCCTCCCCAATTCTTCCGGTTTAGTGTTTTTGCTGCGAATCCGGGACTTATTGTAGCTTCGCTGTTCCGGAGTATGTACATCGACCACAACAATCTCCCTCCGTAAAGATTAATTCTGTTCATCAAATCTGTCCAGCAAAGCCATGGCAACATGATATGCCAAGCACACTGGTACTGCATTTCCAATTTGTTTGAACGCCAATGTTCGTGAGGGAATACCCTTTTTTGATTCGAAATAATAATTATCCGGGAATGTCTGTATTCTGGCAGCTTCACGTGGCGTGATTGAACGATTTTGCTCAATATCCGGATGGATAAAATAGTGCCCATCCCGGGCGATATGGGCAACAATCGTTTGTGCATGCGGCAGATTTCCGGCGACGACTTTAAATCGGTCCAGGAAAGATGTAGTATTTTGATGTGTCCGGAGATTCGCTGGTAAATCTATATATGACACCCGGGCACCGTTTTTGTTCCATGTATCCACAACAATCCGATAAATCTCCAAGTCTTGGTCTGTGTGCGGTCTCGCTTGGTGGAATGTTACTGGTTCAGTATCGTACTCCTTGATTCCGGACTCATACAGATATTGACCATCGTAGTGTGCTGTAGGAACCGGCTCGGTCGTTCCGCCACCAGCAGGTATAGCAGGCAAATCGCCAAATATCTCACTTACCAAATATTGATTTGGTATAGCCGGAATGTCAGGATAAAAGCCTTCATGATTTCCTCTGATTCCAATGAGAATGATCCTTTTCCGGTTCTGGAGAACTCCGTAATCTGATGCGTTGAGTGGTCGGAATTCAGTGGAGTACCCACATTCGCGGAACAGTGCCCTCATATTATCAAAGTGAAGCGTCTGATCTTCGTCTTTGGCCGATAGCAGCCCAAGAACATTTTCAAACACAAAATATGCAGGTTGATATCTTCTCAAAAATTCAGCATAGTGTCTGTAGAGATAGTTGCGCTGATCGCCTACCATTCGTGTTTCAGATCGGGATCGGCCTGCAAGGGAATAGGCCTGACACGGAGGTCCGCCAATAATCAAGTCCAGCGGTTCTTCACCAACCAATGCGTCAACTTCTTCGAAAATGGCCGGCAGCGTTTCCGTAGAAATCTCATAATTCAATACCGAATCCAAAACTCCCTGCGGAATGTGATCATAAAACTGATTGCGGCTGATTTCCCGATTGAGATATTGATTATATATATCCAACTGGTCATGCTCCCGCAACCAATGGTATGCCATACGTGTTTTCAACGTATAGCACGCAGCTACATCCATTTCCACATGTCCTACGGCCTCATACCCTGCCCTCAGGAAACCTTCGGATAACCCTCCAGCTCCTGCAAACAGGTCCAAAAATCTGGGCATTATACATCACCCCGTCCTAACTTATACTTGGTTTGATGTCTGACTACCTTTTATGCACCAACTTGCGTAAAGCCAGACAGAATCATATTTTGGCGTTCCTGCTCGGCATTGCAATCATAAAGAACATAGAGCATCGCGCACGCACGGGAAGCTGCCACATAATTCAGCAACCGGGTTTCCTCATTAGAAAAATGGTCTATATCAATCATAATTACAATTTTCGATTCCAAACCTTTGAAACCGGAAATTGTAGAAAATCTCACATCGTTCTTTTTGGCTTTCCACAGTTGCCCTGTTGTCTTCAATGTTCCAAGGTCTTTATCCAGTCCTGTGAAACCCAGTCCATTGTGGGAATTTGCCAGTGTGTACCGGGAAAGAATTATAAAATCACCGCCAACAGCACCGCTGTCCTTAATATTCCGGACAATCGCATTAATCTTTTGCCGTTCATCCTCTCTGCCGTTATAGCTGTCATACTCAACCTGGGGTCCGGATACTGTGGGTTTTCCCTGGTTGGGAATGTTGGTCATCAGAATATTGGCATTTGCAATTTGCTTGGTATTTCTGCAATTCGCATGTAATTTCCAACTCATTGCATACGCTTCTTTGCGAAGTTTCATTATCATCGCATCAAGCTGAGCATAGGAGTTGAAGATATTCTGGTTCGGATCATAATAAATTGCCCATGTTCCGTTGCCCAATCCATCCCGTACAATTCTGTCAACGCACTCCAGGTAGGTATCAGTGAGCAAATCCTGTCCTTCATCAATAATTACCAAATCATACGCAGGAACATCTTCTGCCGCCATAAAAGTTGCGGGCAATTCTTTTTCATAAAAATGCTGACTCAGATCGGGAGACCACTCAACACCGCAGGTACGCATCATGAATGCATGAAGTGTAACCGCTTCAATATAGACTCTGTCTTTTTCGAACTGGTACTGCACATACTGGGCAATATTGTGATTATAGCAAAGGTACAGTACACTTTTTCCTTCCCAATATGCCCTGCGGGCCTGCTCCATTGCAATCAATGTTTTGCCTGCACCCGCAACGCCGGAAACCATCGTCCGAGGATTTTCAAAAAGCGATTCCAACACTTCATATTGCTCAGCGGTTAGCGCACACAACTCCTTCACTGTACGTTCCACCGTATCTTTCATAGAAGGAACAAAATGAAAATCACCGCGAAGAAGATTAGCCATCTTATCGATCTCGGCATCAGTCAGTCGTCCGCCCTCAAAGCCATGCTTTTCAATGCAGGTCTGCCTCCAGTATCCAAATGCCTGATTGACAAGACTGTCCAAATTCCAAGACTGCTTGGCATCAACCAAGATCTCCGGAACAACATCGATTCCGACACCCGTTGCTCCAAAACGGCAATCCGGCATAGCAACAGCACATGCATATTGGCAACGCACCAGAGGATCATAATTCCCAAGCCTGCGAACCATATACTGTCTTAAAGACTGCATATTACCCTGCACTTGTTGGAATGGCCCTTCATTCTTACGGGAGATATTACCGTAGCGGTTTGTAAATTCCCATACTCCATTTCTGCGGGACACCTGCCCGCCCTTAACTTCAAGACACAGTACGCCCTCATTGCACAGAATTACAAAATCAATCTCACCGAAAATTTTGTTGGCATGTTCTGCAATCCCTAATGAGTGCAGAACAATATATTTCTTATTCGTTCTATGGTCCCGAAATTCGACAAACAGTCGCTTTTCTGCAGGGCTCTTGATTTCCGGTGACAGGACATCTGGAATTAATTGAACCATATTTTTCTCCTGTTATTCCAGCAAGGCTCCAAAGAACCCCCGTTCTCTGTCTTTTATAGTACCAACCACAGCAGCTCGATCCAACAAGCAGTTACGCATTTCACAGCTGGTTTCAGGCAAAAGCGAACAAGCGTGGCACGCTGCGTAATTCAGAGAGTCATATCCCTGTGCATGAGATTCAATGCAAATGGGATCGGACGAACACCATGACGCTTCCTGGAGCATATTTCTGAAAATCATTTCAAAAGACTCAGGGAGTCCTTTTCTCACCAATCCGCCTAGGCTGCCATCAGAGTCAGAAGAAGACGTGTACAACAGAATACCTGCCATTTTTACATCAGACTCCAGATAGGTGCTGTAAATCCGTTCCTTAATGGAAGCACCGGAATAACCGCACTCCAATGACAACTGACGGATCAGCAGATGAGAAAGCGTGTGCAGCAGTACATACCGGGCGGAGAAATTTTCGCAGCCTACATTACTATGTTCCAGCCGGTCCCGCATGGGCTGATACTCATTTTCAAAAGCATCTTCCCATTCTCCCAATGCGTCTTCTCTTATTTTGATGAACAAACCTTCTCCCAGCATTTCAATAGCTGGAAGCCAGTTCAACTCCACATCACTGAGCGGAACACAATCTCCGGACAAATGGTATCCCTTGAATCTGTCGTCATCAGCATTAGGCTGCTCTGGAGTAATTCGGCGGAAGCCGCGTAACGCAAGGACCTCACGCAGACGCTTTGCCAATACAATATCCTCGATATAGTCCTCAAGGAATTCCGGGACTGTCGCCCGTACAATTCTGAACTGCACATCCTCAGGATCATCATAGTCACCCATGCAGAAAACACGATACTCATCCTCAAGAAGGTTCTGCTTGGTATACTCGCCTCCGTTGCCGTCATTATAGCGCTTCTTAATCTCAGATATCAACTCATCAATTGTACAAATCTGCATCTCCAACAGCGAATGGAACACACTTTGTACAACGGCTCTCAGAACATATTCACCTGGGTTGCTCGCCAGAATATCTTCAATTTGCTCCCAGCGTACCGCAATTTCCTGCTGAACCTTACTGCTCCAGGGAGGAATGGTCAATGCACTGGCAGTCATAGAAAAGTATACATTAGAGGCTCCACGCTGAAGTACCCGCAACTGTGCAGTACAGGATACCGGATCATTGTATTCCTTTTTGCTGCCCAGCCAGGGACGCTTTCCATGACAGGAGTAGCCCCGAAGTGCATCTTTCGCCATGCTGCCAGCCATTGTACGACTCTTTCCACAAGCGGTACATTTGATAACAATGCTGTCCAATCCGCCGGTTTCATCGGAGAAACTGATGCGAAGGGTACCGTTGCGCTTATCGGCAGGGCATTCACTAAAGTTCCCGTAATGGACCCACCATTCATATGGAAAGTCCTCCAGGTGGCCATTGGTACATGCGGCAATAAAACGGGAGGGAACAATGTTTCTCTTGGGATGACCGTTAGCACAGCTGCGGTCTGTCACATCGCCAAACCCCCAGTACGGCATCAGTCTCCCGCAATTGGGATCAGGGCAGAAATGATAGTATGGAAAGCGGAATGCGGGGACATCCGGGGTCATGTCATCATCCTGGGAATTGGATACATAAGGTTCTTTGAAATACGAAACTTTCAGCAGTTTTTCGAGATTTGGCTCGTGCAGAACCGGGCTGTTGTCTTTCCAGTAATTGGCGCCTGCCATAATGACTGAATAATCCGGCATATCTACAATAGAACCATTGCCGAATGTGGTGATTAACTGCGTTTTACGCAATCTGCCCACCACCTTCTTGGGCTTGGCTTGATCTCTGTTTGAACCAAAGTGTAGTCTTGCCATGATTACAATCCTCCCAGCAGATAAATCCCCGACTGGCCATCCACATTACGCATGCTGTTCATCATACGGAAACGGTCATTTTCGGTATCGCCTTTCAGCAACTTCTTCTCGTTTTTTCTGCTTTTATACACGAGGGAACCAGTTGCTGCAATATCCCACGCATCCTGGATATCTTTGAGTTCATCCATAACTGCTGACAACTCATCAGGATCGACTCTTCTTACATAGTCTATGATGATTTTCTCAACCTTTCGGATTTCGGGATTGTCAGAGCGATAATTGATTGCCTGACTGTTTCCTCTGAGGTTCTCAATCAGGTAACGGCACAAAGAAACATATAATGCATGCAAGCCACGATCTCTTGCCCGATCAGAGAAGGGCGTAAGACTGGTTGCTTCTACGTAGCGGTACAACGCAGAATGATACTTCAGAAACTGCTCATAATGTGAGCGGTCACGGGAACGGGATGCGTTGTACACAGCAATAACCAATCCGGGATTATCGCGACCCACACGGCTGGTTGCCTGAATATATTCTGCATTAGTCTTAGGCTGACCGGCAACTACCATTGCACCCAAACGACCGACATCGACACCAACAGAAATCATGTTGGATGCCAGCAGGTAGTCAAATACATCTGCATGGTTATCCTTGGTATAGCTGCGTTTCAACTTAACTTGGATAATATCTGTAATTTCAGAATTGCTCATGCGGCTTGTCAGTTCTTCCGTATATGTATAACCTTTTGAGGTATCAACACCGGGATGAACCGAAACAAATTTAGTTTTCGCAAGGTAATCAAGACGACTCTGAACGTCATCAAGGATCTGTGTGCTTGCACCGCCCAATTCCCGTAAGCTGTTAAAATAGCCAGTAATAGTCCAAAAATTATCCACAACTGCATCGGGGTATCCCAACGTAGCCAAGTAGCGGGTAGCAAACAGCATAGCTGCATTCACTCTGATCAATGTCGTAGTTGCAGTCGTTCCTATACCCATCACTCCAAAATACTGACGTGCAGGTCTTTCTTCCGGTGTAGACTGTATAGCAAAAAACGAATCCTTGGCAGAAAGCCCCTGCGGCGGAAACTGCGTGTGACCACGTCCGTACAATGCCATGATTTGATTTGCTGCATTTCGGATGGTTGCGGTGGACGCAATTACTTTTGCGCAAATACCATCGCGCTCACAGAGTTTCGATATGGCAGCCTCATAGATACCGGTCATGGTGCCAAGGGGGCCGGAGATCAGATGAAGTTCGTCTTGGATGATAAGCTCCGGAGGTTTTTTGTTATTCGTAATGCCAAATAGTGCCGCTGGTTTATCGTTCAGCGGAATCTGGGCAAATTTATCGACGGTGGCAACAACAAAAGTTGGCAGGTGCTGATAGATAGCATCATCAATAATGTGAACCGGGAGCCCATTGGGGGCAGTATGGAAATTGCAATGCTGATTCGGACATTTGATTATCATCCTGTTTTGGACAAGATCAACATCATAGTGCTGTGCATTTAACTTTGCGCCGCACCAAGGGCAAACTTTGATTTGAACAGGATTGGATTTTTCGTCATCCCCGCCTTCTTTCTGCTTATTGATGCTGGTTCTGGCCTCTTTCAAATGGTTCGGTGTAAGATTACCACCAACCCACAGACCGATGGAAATCTCATTTCCACCCAAATTATACTTTTTACGCAGCAACTCGCATGCAAATATCAGGATACTTGCACGTTCAAACTGCTGTAGAGTCAGGAGCCGAAGTGTATACCGCATAATTACAGTAACACCATCTGCATTGGCATCCCGGAGTCTGCGCAGGAAGATTACAAATGCAGTAATCCCCAAATACGCTTCTGTTTTACCACCGCCGGTTGGAAACCAAAGAAGATCCACCATCTGTCGATCCGGAACTTCCTGACCGGGATGTCCTTTCAGCTCAATAAAGGAGGTCAGTTCATGCAGGACGAAAGCTAACTGGAAGGGGTACCAGCAGACTTTTGCAGGATCAAAGGTTTTTCCGCTTTTCAGCAGCGTTTGTCTTCTCTGAAGCAACATTGCCTCATTTGCAAGTTGGAAGGCACGGAAAGCCTTTCCATCACCTTCTGCACTCTCCTTCAACAACCTAATGGCATAGTCGATTCTGTTGCATGCATCTTGACATTTTTGAATGTTGCTACGGGCAATCTCCCGCAGGCTTTCCTTCACCTCGGATACGGCATTATTTTGATCCTTGATCCACTTCTGGTATTTCGCTGCAAAAGCACTCAACTCCAGAACGACATCGTCAACGGTTGCGGTAGACAAAAACTGCATAGATAATACGTTCCCGCTTGCCACTTCAGCAGCCTTCATCTGGCGAAGATTAAATGTTGGAAAAAATGCAGACTCTACCCATTCCGGCTCGGCATTATCCATATCCCACATAACAGAGCATCCGTGTCCCTGTGCATAGCAATGGACATCAGAATACAGCATATCCAATTCCAGAAGTTCCGGATCGGTAGTCAAATATGTCTGCCGGTTTACACTGGTGAAAACAGCTGTTCCATCACTGCTGCTTACTCTGATGACGGGCTGAAAAGCACAACACCTGGAGGTGGAGGTCATATCATTTTCGGACTGGTTCTCGTTAACCAGTGCAATCGTAATCACACGCTCACCGGAATCCATAATAGAGTGTGTATAAACCTGTAGCTGGAGTCCGTTGGGTAAGTCTGCGTACTCCACCCGTTCGCCAGTAAATATGACTTTTTCGTCATAAGAATACTCGTTGCGTTGCCAGATTTCTTTGGGCTTCTTTTCCAGATGTTCCCATCTGGAGGTATCAATCCCACACTCCTTTGCATCATCAAAGGAAATCGGCTCATAGAAGGCATAGCTGCCAGAAACACAAATTGCACTGACATCTACTTTCAGTGTAACCGTAATACCCATAGAAGAAGGATTATTCTGATTACTCAGAGAAATGGATGCATCATAGGTTTCAATCTCATTTTCCAACAAGGGATTCCGCGCCAGATCCAATGCCTCCACAGTATCCTTTTGCGGATACAGTTTGCCCATGATGTAATACTGAACCGGAACTTCAGCAAGGCATTCATCTTTTGTGACAGGTCCAATAAAGTCCTGCTCCAGAATGCGGGATACAACCTCTCTGGCTTCATAGTATTTTGAATAGTCAGCCATAGCAAAACCTCCGGTTCTGTATAATTAGTATGTGTCTTTGTCAACTGCTGCAAACCCTGTGATGGTTATGCCAGACCAAATACTGACATCTCCAAAGGTCTTTGCACCTGCGGGAACAGGAGCTATTCCAGACACACACGTTGTAATGTTGTGGACATACACATCACAAAATGCATGAGGATATACCTCATAATACACCGAGCAATTCATATTTTTTATATGCTGAATTGCCTTTTCCAGTTCATGCGCAAAAGATTTGCTGGTATAGCCCAGTACAAGCTTTTCGTTGTCTTCCAGCACAATTCGATAAACAACATAGGGTTTTGTTCCTTCCGGACATTTAAGCAGTTTCAATCTCATTCCAGAATGAACACTCTTCCGGATATACTGCTGAAGCTTATTGTCAGCAGCGAGAGATCGCAGATCCAGATCGGCATCACTGCCAACCTCGAAATGAGAAATATACCTTTTAAAGCCACCGGCTTTCGCACATCGTTTGCTCTGATCGTCATTCCTCGTAATGTAGATCTGTTTATCCTTCTTGGATATCTCGGCTCTTTCTACCTTTTTCTTTGGCCGTGTCAATGCAACATAACATACCTTATGTTCCAAAAGGTCTTCTGTATCGGGATCTGCCATTGCCTCAATCACATCGTCAATGACAATCACAGAGTCGAATTCCTTGCCCTTTGCCCGATGAATGTTACTGACCGCAATAGAGTACTTGGCCCCCGTTCCGGATTCATACAGCATTGGCTCCTTGGCATTTCTCAAGAGGCCTTTCAGCAAATCTGCAACCTCATATCTCTTCCGCGCTTCACCACGCTGTGTTGAAACAAGAGCCGTCCACCGCATATGTGCCATTTTGTATCCAGCCTCCGGAAACAAAGCAAGATGGTTTGACACAAAGGCAGTTTCATCAATAGATTCATTTTCGTAGTCACAGAATATACGGGCAATCCAGTCGCCCAGCGTCGGAGACCCCAGGCCACGGTGCAGGGTATGCGGAACATCCGCATTTTGGAGCCATGCAGAGATCTGCAATGCCTGTCCATTTGTGCGAGTAAGAATACCCAATGTCTCACCCTGACCGACATATCGCAGTGCATCGTCCCTTGAAAACTTAGTCAGTTTTACAGGCATCCGGGGAATGTGTGTCAACAAATCTTTCGCTGCAGAAACCCGTTCCGTGGTGGAACCAGTAAGGATTGCCTTCCGGTATGGGACAGTCAACTGTTCAAAGGAATCACCCTGGCGGTGATTCTCTGTTAGTGCGTAATAATTGGCACTGGGGAAACTTTTGAAAATGTCTTGATAGAATTGCTCAGAGGACATAATCGCATGATCGCCTTCTGCCATATAGTCGTACAAAGCTTGGCAAGAATCACCCAAAATCGTAAAACCACAAGTGTCAGGGAGGCCTTTCAGCATTGCCAGAACCAACTCTGCCCGGCTACCAACAAGATCTTGAACCTCGTCGACGATGATATGCTCATAATCAGCCAGCATATCTTTTTTCTTTTTGAAAATAGATGTTGCAACTTTTATGCGCTGATCATAGTCATACGCTTCCAGAAGGAAGTGCTTGGGAAGTAAATCCTGATGATTTTCCTGTACCCATGCCAGCATATACGTAGAGAAGGAGTCAAATGTACGAACATCTACATTCTGCCACTCATAACCGATGCGTCCCGTCTCGGCGGCATCAGAGAGCCTGTTTCGTACAACCTCCACGGCAGAGTGCGAGAAACACAGAACCAGGATATTCTCTGCCTTAGCCTGCTCCTCGTTGATCATATGGATGATTTTTTCAATCAAGGTCCATGTCTTGCCCGTACCGGGACCAGCATTTACGATGCTTCGCTCTGCAGGTTCCGCTTCAATGATTTCGTCCTGTGTGGTTTCTTTAAAGGAACTGAAATCGATTTTCCTGACTTCCGCAGGCTGGAGCACCGACTGAACGGGTTTCCGGACAACGAACGGATCGTCCGTTTTTTTCTCCGCAGGAGTAGGAGTCCCCGATTCTCCAGCATGCTTCTGTTCCGGGGTGTCTCCTGCAAACAGTTTCGCTGCCGCTCCGGCATCTCCATCTTCTGATGCACGCTTCTTTCGTGCAGCTTCTTCCAATTCGAAAATTGCCGGCTGAGCCCTTTTGTTCTCCTCATATATTGCTAACTCGGAAAGATCAAAATCGGGACGGCAACTATGAAAGAGGCTGCATTTCGTGTTAAGGCACCTGCAGATGACCTGCTCATGCCCCTGCTGGTCTCTAATTGTTCCCCAGGGATAGTCATTTTTTGCAGCGTATGCGCAGTGAACTGATGCAGAATCGTATTCTTTCCTCTGAAGGCTCGTCAATGCACATTGTTTTTTGAGAATCTCCAGCGAAAATGGGTCATGTATTTTGGAACGAAAAGTAGAGTCCTCATAAAAACTCTTTTCTACAGGATACAAATTGCTCCGGAATGCTACAGTACTGATATTACTCTCCATGCTGCACCTGCTTTCTAGGCAGCTTATAATAGCATTTCAATTGTGTGTATTCCCACAGCCGCCGGAACTCTGCAGGCTGCATATTACTTCCGGCAATAGCAATGAACACCATATTCTGATCAACAGATGCATTGAGTATAATCTGCTCCTGAAGGAAACGGTATGCAGGAATTGTCAGTGTCTTATATCTTTCCGGGGCAGCCTCGATATCAGGGCTGCCACCAAAAACAAAACGAGCTTCCTTGCTGGAGTCCACAATTCCGAAGTGACATGTATGCTCCCATCCACGAATGGGAGTGTCTGGTTTCAGAATTTCATAGTATGCATTGTCACTCAGAACGATACCAATAGACTGATTGGCATAATAACCTCCGGGAGTCATTGCCAACATAGCAGCACCTTGGCCGACATTCCACATGGTTTCTTCCGGAAAGAACAGCTTATCTCCATACTTGTCATCCATCTTCTCCAACAGAGGACGCAAATTGCTACTACCGCCCACCATAACGATCCGATCAATATTGGCAAGTCCAACTCCCGACTGACGGATAGCTTCCTCTAGGCAGTCCATCGCCATCGTGACTTCCGGATCTACAATGTCAGCAAACCAGTCATATTCCAATGTTTCACGGCAGGCACCATACACGCCATAATTATTGATGGAAATCGTGGCGGTATCATCATCGCCCAGCATGCGTTTTGCCCGCTCGGCACGAACCCGCATCATATCCTGGGCGCTGGATGGCATATCTGCGAATGCCTTCTCAACACCTTTTTTACGGGCAATTTTTGCATGAATTCGCTTGGCAATTTTATCATCGATATAGTCACCGGCAATGCCTCTCCCGACTGTTGCCAATTCAGATACTTTTCCATTGACATGCTGAAGAATGGATACATCTAGCGTGCCACCGCCCCAGTCAAAAATCGCAACAACAGAAGAACTTTTCAGTTCATTATAGTTTGCAAAAAAGGCCGCAGTGGGTTCACTAATAAAAGAACTAATATGAATACCGGCTTTCTTTGCTGCTTCACGCAGTTTGGCACGCTTTGATGCGCTGAAGCCAACGGGAATCGCAACAGTTGCCTCTTCCATGTCAATTCCGGTACGATTATGCACATTGGCTTTCAGATACTTAAAAACCTCGCTAGCCACATCGACGGCAGTCCATTCACGGCCTGCGATTGTTTTTATCTGCTCAGAATCCAGAATGGTCTTAACCGATGAAATATACTCACAGGATTCGCTCAGCTCCATCTTCTTATCCCATGCATCCCGGCCAGTGAATACAGCGCCTGTGGTTTTATCAATCGCAACAACGGACGGAATCGGACGTCCTTCTTCATCGCCGTATTTAACGGCTTCTGGCTTTTGATCCATCACCACATATCCAACAGTTGCGCTGTTGGTTGTGCCGAAGTCAATGCCAAAATAATATTTCAATCCTGTTGCCACATTTTTTCACCTCACTCAATTTTCATGCCGCCCTTTTCCAGTATATCGAAGATACTCTGAAGCTGGAGTCTCAGGTTCTCTCCCAAATCGCAGCTCATAGGCACATCCAATGCATCTACAAAATCCCGATATTCGACCCGGATCTTGGATGCAAGTCTCTGGAGCAACTCATCAGCCTGTTTACTTCTGTCCCGGCAGAGAACCTCTGCCATCTTAACTCTTTCTGCTATTTCCGCGTCTTTTTCGGCAATGACTGCATTTCTTTGCTCCACCGTCTGTTTCAACACAATGATATCGCCTTCAGCGGCAGACAGTTTTTTTCTTAACTCAGTAATAGTATCCTGTAGGTCTGTTATCTGCTGATTGGTTCCATGAAGTTTATTCTGCTCAGTTTCCAAAGCCCGGATCAATGCATCAATTTTAACTCTCTGTTGCGTACTCTCGGCCTTCACAACAGCTGTAGCTTTAGAAGCTTTTCCCAGCAACGCAGCAAGATATGCTATCATATCGGCAGGAGTATCTTCCTCAGGCTGTGCAACGGTCACTTTCTGTGCTGGAACTCTATCTTCCGGGGGATTGTCTGCAACAGATACAATCTTCGCTTTTTCCGCTGCATCTGTTGTTGATGCAGGGGTTACTGAATCAGTCTTCGTGTCTGCGATGACACTTTGGGAAAAATCATAATCAGCAAGCCACTTGCGAATCTTTGCAGTATTTTTTACAACAACGCCTTTTGCGGAACCAGCATTTTCAATGCCATCCATTATGGAAGAAACAAGCGCTACAAACTCGTTAATGAATACCGGTTTGGTTCCAATATCTGCAAGAGGACATAGTTCCGCATCCGGTCGAAGTTCGGCTAGAAAATACTTCTCCAATGTTTTCTCAGCCGTGCCGAGTCGTTTTTTATCTTTATTAACACATGCACTCGGCAACCGCTTAATTATGGGTGCCAGTATATTCTTGGGAGCATTGTTATTGAGCATCAATGCTAACAAATGCGCCATCAACCGGAAAGATACATTGCTGTCAATGCCGTAGTATTTTCCGCCGAACAGCGTTGCCAGAGTTGCATTCGGATCTTCCGTTTGAATCAAATAGGCATAGAAAGGCTCTGCACCGCAGAAAGCAAATCCTTCGTACAAATACTGTTCTGCGCGGCCAGTCAAACCTGTATCCGCAACAAGGCCAAGCCATGCGCTGCGAAAAGCTTCTTTTTCCTTAATTGTAGGCTCTTTCTTTTTCTTTTCTTTTTTTGCTTTCATCAACGCATCAAGCGTTTCAACGTATTTATCCATGATGATTCCTCCATCAATTATCATTTTATTGCATTTTCTGTCCAATAAACCATCTATATTCAGACTTCCGAATTCTTTATATACTCCACAATATCCCCAAAATCCGTATCCAGCGTGCCGCAGATCTTTTCCAGCACGCCCATCGCCACGGGTTCATCTCTGCGGAGTTTGGTCATGGTATTGGGGGCCAACCCGGCGGCTTTTCGCAGGTCGGCTTTGCTCATCTTTTTATCAACCAACAACTTCCACAGTCTGTTATAGGAAATGGCCATATAGGAAACCTCCTGCTGATATCACAAATATACAAAAGAATCATATCATCTTGTGTCAGCTTTTTCAAGATGTTGTCGCAAGATTGTGCGATTGCACAACAAAATAGTTGAACTCATGCTTGTGGTAAGGTACAGAAATCGCAGCATTTCGCCTTTCAACTCTGTGCCAATCATGCACATATCCAAGTGTGATTTCACTACCTTTTAGCATATCCACTCCGGTAATTTGCTTGTACAGTCAGCCGTTTCCCGTTTTGGAGGTATCCCCCCTTGGGGCCACCGCATAACAGCAATTATTTTATATTGCCTTTTGCCCTTTCCCTGTAGTAATACTCCTTTGATTTGAGTTTATTCCTCACACTCTGACATTCCAGAGTGCCGCAATACTTCTGCCGGTTCCCTCGTTTGATGAACGCCTTACCGCAAGCTTGGCAGAACGCAATATTGGTTTTACCGCCGTAGTCATCTAGGGCGTTGGCATTTACCGCCATAAATCTGGCAAGGCCGAAATAGGCTGCGTCCACCACGGATTTGACGGAGGGTTGCAGCTGGATCTGCCCGGTGGTGAGGTCATATTCCAAGCCCATATTCAGCTTCGATATTTTCTCGACAAACCGCTGCAGCACCAAGGGACGGTGGGCGCTGTCCGTCCGATACCACTCGCGGAGCAGGTTCTGCTGTTCCGGTACACAGACACCATCGTAGATTCTCTGAGCATCGGCTGCTTTTCCCTCCATCAGACTGCGGATGGCGAAGGCTGTCATGGTATCGGTATAGAGCTGCTCCAAATCCTGCACCATATCTTCCACAAAAACGCGATAGGATTCCAACCTATTCACCATGCAGTCCCAAAAGCCATTCGGATCATCGTTGTTCATTTCCAGGTACGCCACATCATCTCCGTAAAAATAGTAGGGATGAATATTCTCCAGACTCCACCGAATCAGAATCCGTGCACATTTTTCCAGAGGCTTGTTCCGCAGTTCCAAGTTCAGATTGCACAGCTCAATCAGCAACTCCTGCCCGGAAGGGTAACTCCTATAGACCTTGGGAAATTGCCCGGGGGTATATTCCGCAAATATTGTTAACTTACCATCCATGGTTCCAATTCTGTATGAATGGAAGCGGAGGGTGTGTTTTTTTATGTCTCCGATGCCGCCAATCTCATAATCCGTCAGTTCTCTTTTCAGATCCATAGCGTCACCCTCCTTTATTACCGAGAATCTTACCGTTAGAACTTTGTATTTCGTTTTGCTTCTTACCGATAAAGTAGGGATTTATGCTCCTATTATATGCGATAATATAGCCAAACACAAGAGAAGGGAGTGAAATATATGAAAACGAGTTCTAACAAGTCCGTATTCAATCTCAAGGAAGAGACGGCTTACCTGGGAATCAGCGTACCCACCCTGGTGCGGTTGCTGGGGAGCGGAGCCATTCCATATCGCCGAGTGGGGCAGCGGTGGCTCATTACACGCTCTGCGCTGGATGATTGGCTGAACAAGAAAAACTGAGGAAGGAGTGATCAACATGGACGAACACAAGCGGCGCGAAATGGACAAGATGGACGATATGTTCTGGATGCAGTATAGCGTCTCCGTTGAGAACCAACCTTACCCTGTGCTTTGCACACTCTCGGCAGACGGCTGCACCGCCCATGTTCCCGACTTTCCAAAAATCGTTACCCAAGCAGCTACGCTGGATGCCGCCCTGCTGGAGGTCAAGCGGCAAATCCAAAAAGCCCTGCGCCAGTACAAGAACCCGCCCATTCCTACCAAACAGGAACAGATCGTCGTACCAAACAACAGCGTGTTGGTACTCGTCAAAGCGAGCTGACCGCGCAGACCGCTCCTATTTTTACCTGCCAGCTGCGCAAAATTTATCCACAAAAAGTGCCCCGGCTGTTGAAAATTCAACAACCGGGGCGCAGCAGTTTTTGCGTTTTGGGGTCATTTTGGGGTCAAAGTAACCGAAAAGTGACCACTTTTTCCCCAGACAAAGAAAAAGTGCGTTGAAACTTATCGTTTCAACGCACTTTTGTTGGTGCGAGTGGTGATACAGAACTTTTTGAAAAAGCCAGTAATATCAACGGTTTTCAAGGCGGACAAGTAGCAAATAACTTGTATATATCCCCTTTTCGGGCGACTGTTTTTCAGACAGCCGCCCTTTTTCTATACCCAAATTCAAGTGTTGTGATTAGGGTGCGAAAGCCTCTGTTTTTTCCTCTCTGACCGCCGCAAGCAGGCGGGCATGGATGTTTTCCTATGGATCACATCCGAGAGGCAAACCGGAGGCTTTTTTCATCGAAATCAACACTTTTCATTTTCAGAGGAAGGAGGTGCGAAGATGGCTGTATTCCGTATCGAAAAGACCAGAGATTACACGGTCATGTCCAACTACCATCTGCGGGATATGTCGCTGTCGCTGAAAGCGAAAGGGCTTCTATCTCTCATGCTGTCCCTGCCGGAGAATTGGGACTACACCATGAAGGGTCTTGCCCGTATCTGCAAGGACGGCATTGACAGCATCAGCGGCGGCATCCGGGAGCTGGAGGCGCACGGCTATCTGATCCGTGCGCGTGTCCGTGGTGCAAACGGACAGCTCGGCTCTATCGAATACACCATTCTGGAACAGCCTAAAGCGCTATCACCTACACAGGAAAAACCTATACGGGAAAATCCCGTACAGGTGAATCCAATGTTGGATGCTCCAATTCAGGAGAACCCCGCCCAATTAAATAAAGAAGAATCAAGTAACTATCCATCAAAGACTGATCTATCAATTACGCAAGAATCAAGTCCTATCCTATCAAGTCCCCCAGCCCCCAAGGAACGGGCCGGACAGGACGGGATGCGAAAGCGGGAAAGCTATCGGGCATTGATCTTGGAGAACATCGAGTATGACGTACTCTCGCAGAACGTGCAGCTTGACAAGGACCGGCTGGACGAGCTGGTGGAACTCATGGTGGATACCGTCTGCTCCAACCGGGAGATGATCCGTGTCGCCGGGGACGACTACCCTGCGGAGGTCGTCCGGTCACGGTTCCTGAAGCTGAACGCCTCGCACATCGAGTATGTCCTTGACCGGATGCGGGAGAACACCACCTATGTCCGCAACATCAAGAAATATCTGCTGGCGGCGCTGTATAACGCCCCGGTCACGATGGACAGCTATTACACATCCCTTGTCAGCCATGACCTGTACGGCAGCGGAGATCGGAGGTGAACGCCTTGCAGGAAGAAATCACGCAGAAAACCCTTGCGCTTTGTGTGGAGGCCAGCAAAATGACCGCCCAGCTCTTGCAGCAGGCCATGAAGAAGGTGCTGGCGGATATGGAGAAGCACAAGAAAAATCCCCCACTCCGGCACGGCAAGCAGACGCTCCGCCAGCTTATGAAGCATAACACCGGCGTATCCAACATCGAGATCACGGATCAGAATATCCGGGCCTTTTCTTCCACGGCGAAGAAGTACGGCCTGGATTTTGCGTTGAAGAAGGACACTTCCGGCGAGCATACCCGTTACCTGGTGTTCTTCAAGGGCCGGGACGCCGATGTGATTACAGCGGCCTTCCGGGAGTTTTCCGCTAAAAACCTGAGCCGCGAGAAAGCCCCTTCCATCCGGCGCAAGCTGGAAAAGGCGCAGGAGCAGTCCAAAACGCAGCACAAGAAGCAGGAGCGCGGCGAAAAGGTCAAGACCAGAGAACGGAGCGTGGAGCGATGAAGGACAAACTCAAAAAATATCTTCTGCCAAACCTGCCGTATCTGTTCTTTGTGTATCTCTTTGATAAGCTCTGCCAGGCGGTGCGGCTGGCGCCGGGGCTTGACGTCTCGGAAAAGCTGCTGCATATCGGGCAGGGCTTTCAGACCGCCTTCGCCAGCTCCGCGCCCAGCTTTCATGTGTTGGATATCTGCGTCGGCATCTTCGGCGCGATCCTCGTCCGGCTGACGGTGTATGTCAAGGGCAAGAATGCGAAGAAATACCGCAAGGGTATTGAATACGGCTCTGCCCGCTGGGGCACGGCGGCGGATATCGCGCCCTACGTAGACCCCGTTCCCGATTGGAACATCCCCCTGACCCGGACAGAAAGCCTCACCATGACCAGCCGCCCGAAGCAGCCAAAGTATGCGAGAAACAAAAATATTCTCGTCATCGGCGGCTCCGGCAGCGGCAAGACGCGGTTTTTTGTCAAACCGTCTATCATGCAGATGCACAGCTCCTATGTCATCACCGATCCCAAAGGGCAGCTTTTGAAGGAAACGGGAAAAATGCTCCTGCACGGCGCGCCGAAGCTGGACGAGAACGGAAAGCCGGTGCGGGACCGGCACGGCAGGATCATCTATGAGCCCTACCGTATCAAGGTCCTAAACACCATCAATTTTTCCAAAAGCATGAAATATAACCCGCTGGCCTATGTGCGCTCCGAGAAGGATATCCTCAAACTGGTCAATGTCATCATTGCCAATACGAAGGGCGACGGCGAAAAATCCTCCGAAGATTTTTGGGTCAAAGCCGAGCGGCTGTTATACTGCGCCCTGATCGGCTACATCTGGTATGAGGCGGAGCCGGAGGAACGGAACTTCATCACGCTTCTGGACCTGCTGAACGCCTGCGAAGCCAGAGAGGATGACGAGACTTATAAAAGTCCCGTGGATATTCTCTTTGACGATCTGGCAAAAAAGCAGCCGGAGCACTTCGCTGTCAAGCAGTATGTCAAATTCAAAATGGCAGCGGGCAAAACTCTCAAAAGCATTTTGGTGAGCTGCGGCGCTCGCCTCGCCCCCTTCGATATTAAGGAGCTGCGGGACATTATGACAGAGGATGAATTGGAGCTAGACACGATGGGTGACCGGAAAACGGCGTTGTTCCTCATTATGAGCGATACCGATACCACCTTCAATTTCGTCATTGCCATGCTGCAAAGCCAGCTTTTCAACCTGCTCTGCGACAAGGCGGACGATTTCTATAACGGGCGACTGCCTGTTCACGTGCGGCTGATCTTGGACGAATTTGCCAACATCGGCCAGATACCGAATTTTGATAAGTTAATCGCGACCATCCGAAGCCGTGAGATATCGGCTTCTATTATTTTGCAGTCGCAAAGCCAGTTAAAGACCATCTACAAGGACGCTGCGGATACCATTGTTGGCAACTGCGACGTCACCTTGTTTTTGGGAGGCAAGGAGAAGTCAACGCTGAAAGAGATCTCGGAGCTGCTGGGCAAGGAGACCATCGACAGCCTGAGCCAGTCTGAAAATTGCGGCGCCCAGACCTCTCACGGCCTCAGTTATCAGAAATTGGGAAAGGAGTTGATGACCCAGGACGAGATCGCGGTCATGGACGGCGGCAAGTGTATCTTGCAGCTTCGGGGCGTGCGCCCGTTTTTCAGCGACAAGTACGACCTGACAAAGCACCCCCGCTACAAATACCTGTCCGACGCCGACAAGAAGAACGTCTTTGACGTAGAACGGTACATGAAGCGCAGACCGGCCATCGTGAAGCCGGACGAGCCTTTCGATATGTACGAATTGAACGCATCTGATCTGGAACCCGACAACAACAATTCTACAAAACGAAAGGAAAAATGATTTATGGATTTCTTCAACAGTGCTATTGACGTATTGCAGACTCTCGTGATCGCCCTGGGCGGCGGCCTGTGCGTGTGGGGTGGCATCAACCTTCTGGAAGGCTACGGCCAGGACAACCCCGCGGCCAATGCTCATGTGCGGTAAAGTAACACAAGAATTTGATAGACAGTAGCCCTCTATTCCTTAAACATCTCGAAATTTTTCTTAGACAAAATGCAAGAAATATGTTATACTGTTGAACAGATTTTTCGGAAAGGCGGTGAGCCAGTGGCGAACAAAAACAAATATCAATTTGATAGTAAAATTCATATATATCGAGCCACAAAAAGAATGACACAGCAAGAGCTTGCCGACTTAGTTGGCGTTTCAAGACAGACGATTATGCAGCTTGAACGAAATCGCTATAATCCTTCTATGTTGCTTGCATATAGTATCGCAAAAGTGTTCAATGTGTCGATTGAAGATTTATTTGATTTTAAGGAGGAACAGTGATGATTGAGTGGATAACGCTTTTATTAGATAGCAGAGTTTTTATGCGAGCAAATGGAATACTGGGCTTTTTGCTTTTGGGCTTATTTATATTCTTCTATTTTTCAAAAGAGGGGCGAGATGAAAGAGGGCGTGGACTTATCGCTACAGCTTCACTAATTGCTTTTGTTGCCTTGTTCTTCCTTTTGAATACTGTGGGGCAGAGTTTAATTTGGCTTATGGATAACCCTGTTAGGTTAATGAATGGACTACAGTCGGCATATACATTATTTCTATTTATCGCTGATATTGCATTGTTGATTTTAAGGAAAATCAGATAGTTTGATTATAAACCAACCACGCTCATTTGAAATAGTATGGGTGTGGTTAATTTTTCTTTTCTGATGTATGAAATACTTGACATTAAGAAAGAAATATGATATATTTCGAGTGTGGCATGAAAGGTCAGTCACATTTTTATTCAAGGAAAGGAGCGCATAAAATGGTTAAAGAGCGATTTGTAGAAACCTACTCACAAGGAGTAACTAATGTTCGGAAAATCATCGTTGATACAGAAACCGGTGTGAATTACCTATTAATTTCTTCCAACATGACAACTGGCTGCGGCATAGCCGTTCTTGTTGATAAAGACGGAAAGCCCATTGTTACGCCTGTTGATACGGAAAATCAGTAATTTCAATAGAGTTGACAATCAAGGGGCGACAGCAAAAAAGTGCTGCCGCCCTTTCCCATAATCGAAGAAAGGGGGATTTTCCATGACTGAATACGAAGCCTATCAAGAACATATCCGCTATACCCATGATACCTATTGCCGGATTGTTATTCGCCATGCGTCCTTTGACGCTGCCCGTATGCTGGCGGCGAGGTGGAAACGGGAAATCTCCCTTGAATATTTGACCGAAGAAAAGTTTGTCCCACTAAGCACCACAGACGAGTATTTTCAAGTACCGGACTATGGCGAAACTTATCCGTTTTCTGTCCGGGGTCAGACGATACTTTTAGATAGCTGCTCCCTTGCGGCTGCTCTTGCCGGGCTGCCGAAACAGACGCAGGAGGAAATCTTTTTGTAGTACTTCCAGCACTTGACGCAGAAAGAAATCGGAGAACAAAGCGGCTGGACACGCAGCACAATCGGACGGCATATCCAGCTTGCCTTGAAGCGGCTGAAAGAGGAAATGGAGGTGCTGCCCCATGAGTGACCGACTTCTCCCCTATGACACGATTATAAAGGCACATGAGGGCGACCCCATAGCGATACAAGCTGTCCTTGACCGATACGCCGGATATATCCGCTACTTCTCCAAGATGAACGGCTATTATAACTCTGATATGGAGGACTACATCAGAACAAAGTTGATTGAAAGCCTATTCAAGTTCCGGCTTGACCGATAACATAAAAACTGAATATCCCGCCGCCCCGCAGCGGCACACGAAGCAGTAAATCCGAAAAAGATTTGCTGCTTTTTTTACGCCCATTTTTGGCAAATTTCCAAAAGTTCCGTATTAGACAGTGAAGCCAAAAAAGGCTACCTTTTTTTCAGACAGTGGGCAAAACGCAGCTTCCGAAACGCCTTATTGTCGGGAAAGACCGAGCCGCCGGA
>ERZ791884.393-NODE-393-length-47331-cov-7.894746_pt1 | contig 47331 bp, 54 predicted proteins | sample MGYA00509941_ERZ791884 | MGnify/ENA primary metagenome ERZ791884 (study PRJEB30046, sample SAMN00792095) | human gut metagenome | study: EMG produced TPA metagenomics assembly of the A metagenome-wide association study of gut microbiota in type 2... | reverse complement strand
TATGTTAAAAGAAAAGCTAGATATTGCGACAATTTCTCGTATGACTGGACTTGATACGAATACTTTACAAAAATTATCTAAGGAAATTAATAATTAAAAGGAAAAGCAAACGCTTTTCCTTTTAATATAACTCATTTCTTAATAATTCAATATTAGAATTCATAATTGTGAAGTAATCATTATTTTCATCTCTATCTTCTTCTTTAATATTATCTAGTCTTCTAAAAGTATAAGTTTCTACATTTGTTTTATCAATTACTTGTTTTACTGCATCAGAGTTATCATTGTTTTCTAATAAGAAAATATGCTTTACTTCACCATTTGTGATACTATCAATTGTACTAGATATTGTTTTATCACTAACAGCTTCATTTGTACTATCTAAAGAGATAACTTCAAAACCATACTTTTCTAAATATTTTAAACTATCACTATTTACTACTATTTTTTTTCTACTAGCATTTTCAGCAGTTAATTTTAAATTAGCATCTAACTCTGATAGTGTTACTTTTATTTCTTCATATTTTTTATCAATTTCTTTTTCTAAGTAGCTATTCGTCATATATTCTTGTAGACCATTTTTAATATTTTGAGTCATCATAAGTAAGTTAGATGGATTTAACCATAATTCTTCTTCACCATAAGTAATTTCCATTCCATAAGTAGCATCAATAATTAACATATTAGCATTTCTTTTTAAAAATTCAACAGCTATATCTTTATCATTAGTAGCTCTATTATAAATAAATAATTTCTTTTTACTATAATCATTTAATTGTTTTTCACTAAGTTTATAAGTAAAAGTATCTGTTCCATCAGGATAGATAGAATTGACAATAGAATGTTCTCCATATAAATAATTAGTAGCAAATTCAATAGGGTAGGTTGTTGTAATAATTTCTATTCCTTCTAGGTTATCTCGTTTAAAGCAACCAGTTACCATTAAAATAGAAATTAATAAAATGGGTAATAAATATTTAATTTTTTTCATGATTATTTTCTCCTTTTTGATTAAAATTAGGAACAGGATCATAGCCACTAGAACCAAAGGGATTACAACGAAGAATTCTTTTAATTCCAAGATATAGTCCTTTTATAGTACCATATTTGATAATAGCTTGTTTCATATATTCAGAACAAGTAGGCTGATACCTGCATAGATTATGAATCCTTCCTGGAATCATTTGATAAGTTTGAATTATTCCAATTAAGAAGTATTTCATATCATCACCATGTATACATTTTACACTTTTTTTCTTATTATGACAATTATTTGGAGTAATTTTGTTTATCTGTATGTATATATAAAATATATTTATTACCAAGTTATTATTAACTATAGGCAAATATTATCGACAAATTCCGACATAAAGTAACATTTTTGTTGCTTTTTATTTTACTTTGTGTTAATATATGAAGCACTAAAAAGCTTTAGGGGGGAGTAGTTGTGAACGGAGTTAGTACGGATTTTCAAGAAGAACAAGTAATAGAAATAACGAAAAGTAAAGTTATATACAATGTTATTAAAAGAGTATTTGATATCATATTATCTTTTATTTCTATTATCTTATTAAGTCCATTATTTTTATTAATAGCTGTACTTATTAAATTAGATTCTAAAGGAAAAGTATTTTATAAGCATAAAAGAATTGGTAAAAATGGAGAATATATTTACTTATATAAGTTTAGAAGTATGTATTCTGATTCTAAAGAAAGATTAGAAGAAATGTTAAAAAATCCAGTTATTAGAAAAGAATGGGAAGAAAATTATAAATTAGATCATGATCCTAGAATTACCAAAGTGGGAGCAATGTTAAGAAAAACTTCTTTAGATGAATTACCACAGTTATTAAATATTTTAACTGGAGATATGTCTTTTGTAGGACCAAGACCTATTATTGATGATGAAATTAAAAAGTATGGTATGAATAAGGACAAGCTATTAAGTGTTACACCTGGTTTAACTGGCTGGTGGGCATGTAATGGTAGAAGTTGTACAAGCTATGAAGATAGAATGAAACTAGAGCTTTTTTATGTAGATAATAGAAGTATATTATTAGATATAAAAGTATTTATTAAAACCTTTATATCCGTTATTAAAAGAAATGGAGCAAAGTAAAATGAAGAAAGAAAATATTGTATTAAAAAAAACTGATTGGAATAGTCAAGAAGATAATACTAGTTTATATAGTATGATGAATACTGAAGAAGGTATTAGAGAAATATTTGGTGGTAGAGATGATAGAATAATGACTGCTAAGAGTTCTTGGTTAATAAAAGCAAATGATAATAATATTGGTTTTATTAATTTGGTAACAGAAAAAGCTAATTCTAATTTTTTATTCTTAGATATGGGAATTATAAAAGCTTATCGTGGTAAGGGTTATGGTAAGAAATTCTTAGAAGAAGTACAACATATAACTGAAAGAAAAGAAGATTATACATATGTCTTAATGGAAACAAGATGTAATAATGATAGTGCTAATGGAATTAGTAAAAGTGTTGGATGTTATTTAACTACATTTGATGATAGAAATGTTTACTTATTACAGAAATCTAGATTACAAGAATTTATTGATACTAATCAAATGGAAGAATTAGCTAAGCATTATGAAATGGAAAATAGTAAAAAGGCTATCGTAAAACAATAAAAAAGAAAAAAGATAAAAAGAAAAATAAAAAGGGTACCATAAATACAGATAACTATATGCAGATAAAAGAAATGGTATATTGCATATAGTTTTTTTATGGAGAGGGGGAATAGAGATGGAATATAGTGTTTTGATGAGTGTATATTACAAAGAAAATCCAAAATGGTTTGAAGAAAGCATTAAAAGTATGTTAAATCAGACTATCAAAACTAATGATTTTGTTTTGATAGAAGATGGTCCATTAACAGATGAATTAGAAAAGGTAGTAATAAAATATGAAAAAGAATTTCCTAAGGTATTCAATGTTGTTAGATTAAAGGAAAATCAGGGACTAGGTCCTGCTTTAGCTATTGGAGTAAAAGCCTGCAAAAATGAATGGATAGCTAGAATGGATTCAGATGATTATTCTGTTCCTGATAGAATTGAAAAACAGTTTAATGTAATAAAAGAAAAACCGGAGATTGATATGATTGGATCTTGGCATAATGAGTTTATTGATTCAATAGATAATATACAATCTATAAAAAAATTACCAGAAACACATAATAGCATTGTAAAATATTCTAGAACTAGAAATCCTTTCAGTCATCCTAGTATATTATTTAAAAAAACTAATGTATTAAAAGCAGGAAATTATAGAAGCTATCACTTAGTAGAAGATTATGATATGTGGATTAGAATGATAGAAACTGGTACTGAATGTTATAATATCCAAGAGTCACTATTATGCGTAAGAGTAAGTGAAGATTTATATAAAAGACGTGGTGGAGTTAAATATTTAAAATCTATTTTAAAATTTAAAACAGAACAATATAAACAAGGTTACTTCTCTTTTCAAAATTATGTTGTTAGTTCAAGTTGCTCAATAGTTTCATGCTTAATGCCAAGCATTTTAAGAAAATTAATCTATACCAAATTATTAAGGAAGTGATAAGAAATGAAAAGGTTAGTATTTATTATTAATTATATAGAGAATAATGGACCAACAATGGTATTGAAAAATTTAGCTTTTTCTTTAGATAAAAAAGATTTTGATGTTATTGTACTAACTCTATTTGATAAAAATAGCAAAGATGTAATTAAAGAGTTTGAAAAACATGATATAGAAGTTTTATCATTAAACATAAAATCTAGCATTATTCAATTATTAAAAAATAGAAGTAAGATTATACAAAAAATTAAAAATATTTCACCTGATATTATACATACACATGGGTATGTTCCAACAATTTTATTAGGAAACAATTTTTCAAATATCAATAAAATAACAACTATTCATAATAATATGCTTGAGGATTATATATATACATATGGAAAGTTAAAAGGAAGAATATTGGTAAGGTTACATATTCATTTTCTAAAAAAATTTGATCATGTAATTTGCTGTTCTGAAACCTCATATAATTATTTAAAAAATAGCGTAAAGAATGCAACATATATAAGAAATGGAATTGATATAAATTGTTCTGATAATAAATGTCGTCAGGAAATAAGAAAAAATTTAGAAATACCATTAGATGCAATTGTGTATATATATGTTGGAATGTTATCATCACGAAAAAAAGTATTAGAATTATTAGAATTGTTTGATAATTATAAAAATGATGATGAATATTTAATAGTGCTAGGTGATGGTGATTTAAAAGATAAGTGTCAAAAATATGATTCTTCACAAATAAAAATTTTAGGTTTTAAAGATAATCCTATAGATTATATGCAAGCCTCAGATGTATATACTTCTAATTCTGGATCAGAAGGATTTTCAATTTCAATTATTGAAGCATTAGAATGTGGTTTATATTTATTACTATCTGAAATACCATCGCATATTGAGTGCTTTAATATAGACTCAAACTACTATATTGGTGAATTTTTTTCTAGTGATACTTATGATGATAAAAAGAAATTATTAAGATTAAAAATGTCTAATGATAGAAAAAAATTAATTAAAAAATTTAAAAAAGTTTACTTATCCTCTGAAAAAATGAAAAATGAATATAAAAAATATTATTAATTATAAGGAGGATAAAATGAAAAAAACTATTAACGAAAAATCTTTATTTTGGTTAGGATATTTTTTAATTATATTTTCTGATATGTTTGTTATGGTTGACTTAGTATCAAGTTTATTAGACTATATTAATGTGATTGGTTTGATTTTGATTATTCTTTACAATTTTATTACTTCATCATATGATTGGAAAACTATTATTATAATGATAATTTTGTTTTTGTGTAGTATTTTTTCTTATTTAATTTTTAAAGATTTTATCATATTAAAATTTTTAATTCTTTTGTTTTCATTAAAAAAAATAGATTTTGATGAATTAATAAAAAAAGATATTACTATAAAAATAAGCTTAACATTATTGTTAATATTATTATTCATTTTAGGCTTAACAAATAGCCAAACTTTTATTAGAAATGAGTCATTAAGATATTCATTGGGTTTTACCCATCCTAATACAGCAGGTTTTTATTTTATGATTATTTCTTTTGAACTTATTTATTTATATAGAGGAAAAATTAAAAAATCTTATATATTTTATTTAATTCTGTTAGCTATTATGGTAAATGAATTAACTGGATCAAGATCTAGTGTAATTTCAATAATTTTACTATCAATTTTTTTGTTGTATTATAAATATAGTAAATGTAGATTGTTAAATAATAAAATTATTAAATTTGTGGTTAGAAACTCTTTTTTTATATTGATGTTATTCTCATTTATTGTGACTATGAAGTATCAAAGTGGAACTAGTTTGGCTATAAAATTAAATAGTATACTTAGTGGGAGATTATCATTGTTTTCATTTTATGTATCAAGGTATAACATAATGGTATTTGGAAATGATTTAATTACTAAAGGAAATATGACACTTGATAATAGTTATCTTTATTTGCTACTAAAATTTGGCATTATTTCTTTTTTGGTATATTATTTATTATATCGACAAAAAATAATTGAATTATATCAAAACAAAGATTATGTGTTTATTTTTATAATATTGGCGCTTATGATTTATGGATTGATGGAAATCACTACATTAAAATCTACTTACAATATATTTTTGCTTAGTTTTTCCACATTATTATTTAAAAGTTCAAAGGAGAAGAAAATAAAATGAAAAAAGAAAATTTAATTTCAATTATCATCCCAGTTTATAATGCTCAAAAAACTATAGTAAAATGTTTAGATAGTATATTAAGCCAAACTTACAAAAGTTTAGAAATTATTGTCATAGATGATGGATCAACAGATAATACATTTGAAATATGTAGTCAATATAGTGTCATAGATAAAAGATTTCATATAATCAAAATCAAAAATCATGGCGTTTCTTTTGCTAGAAATTTAGGACTATCAAAATCAAATGGTAATTATATTTGCTTTATTGACAGTGATGATGTTATTCATCCACAATTTTTTGAACTACTTTATAGGAATATAATTAAGAAAAATGTTGATATGGTAAGTTGTAATTATCAACTAATTAATAGTTATGAAAATATTGAATTAAAAAATAAATTTGATAATGATATTATTGAAATCATAAAAGGCGATAAAATGATTAAATCACTTTTTGATAAAAGCAAGGGATTTGTGTGGAATAAAATTTACAAAAAAAGTATTATAGATAGCAAAAAAATTGGATTTAAAGAAAATGTATCAATGTGCGAAGATTTATTATTTAATTATATGTATTTATCTCATTGCAATTCAGTTATTCATATATCAAATCCTTTATATTATTATTATCAAAGTTCAAATAGCATTAGTAATAATATAAAAAATCAAAAATGGTTTTCATGTTTAGAAGTTTATTATTTACTATATAATAATAGATTTAAATATATTCAAGAGGTTAATGATTTAATTTTAATTAATTTTATTTATATCATTTATGAAACAAAATTTAGATGCAAGATAATGAAAATGGATGCTGAAAAAATATTTTCAAAGTATTCAATAAATTCAAAAAAAATCATTAATCATAATTATAAACGATTATTACTTAGTCATAATATAAATTTAAAACAAAAAGTAAAATTAATGCTCTTGATAATTTTTGGGGCTTCAGTGTATAAAATAAAGTATTAGAGAGGGTGATAAAATCATGTATAAATTATCAATAATTATCCCAATTTATAATTCAGAAAAGTACCTTTTAAAATGTTTGAATTCTATACTTTTAAAAAATAATTCAGATGTAGAATATATTTTGATAGATGATGGTTCGACAGATGGAAGCTTTAATATTTATAATAGGTATAATTGCTACAGTAATGTAAAAATTATTAAAAATTCAAATCATGGTGTTTCTTACACTAGAAATATAGGAATAGAAAAAGCTAATGGTAATTTTATAATGTTTATTGATTCTGATGACTATGTGTGTGATGGGTGGTTTAAAGAAGTAACCAAATTTTTGAATGAAGAAACCGATATTATATATTTTTCCAAAAATTTTATCAATAATGAATACGAAAAATTAGAATTACAAAAAGCATGTTTAGGATTTGCTAATAATGAATTAAAGTATTGTAATATTATGTCACCATGTTCAAAAATTTATAGAAGACAATTTTTACTTGATAATGATATTTTGTTTAATGATAAAATTATAAATGGAGAAGATATGTTATTTAATTTTAAAGCTCTATTATTAACAAGACAAATTGAAACAGTTAATTATTCATATTACTATTATCAAAAAAATATGTTTTCATCTACAAATACATTTAATTCTAAAATAATTGACTCTGATATAGAATTTCATTATGAACTAAAAAGGTATATCAAAAATATCAATAGTAGTGAATTTGAAAATTATTACAAATTAACTTTATTAAAAGGAATTTATTTAATTTTTTATAGATATTCTTTATCTAAAAATGAAGATAATTCAGTGTTTAATTTTCTTACTAATAGTGAGTATGAAAATGAATTAAAAAAATTAAATAAATATAAATCATATTTTTCAAATTTTGAATTTCTAGTTCTAAAATTAATTGCAAAGAAAAAATACAATTTAGCTATTTTTATATTAAGAATAAAAATAGTTATTAAAAAACTATTTTATAAAACACAAAATAATTCAATAAGTGAATTAATATAAAGGAAGGAATAATATATGAAAAAAGTAGGTATTATAACATTTCATGCATCACATAATTGTGGATCTATGTTGCAGGCATTTGCAATACAAACTGTTATTGAAGAAATTGGCTATCAATCAGAAATTATAAATTTTTCAAACTATGGGCAACAACAATTATATTCTAATCACTACCAAAATGATAATTTAAAAGGAATAATTAAAAATATGTTAATTTTTCCTCACAGAAAAAGAATAGAAATGGTTTACAATAGTTATGAAGATTTTATCAAAAATACTTTTAAACTATCTAAAAAAAAGTATTCCAAATTAGAAGAATTAAATGAAAATAATTTGAAATATGATATGTATGTTTGCGGTAGTGATCAGATTTGGAATATTACAATTCCTGATAGTGATGATGCATATTTTTTACCTTTTGTAAAAAAACATAAAAAGATAGCGTATGCTCCAAGTTTTGGTGCTAAAAACTTAAAGACTTATGCAACTAATCTAGAAAAATATAGAAATTATTTAAAAAGTTTTGATTTTTTATCAATTCGTGAAAAAAACGGTAGTAAATGGTTACTAGACTTAATTGATAGAGAAGTTCCAGTAGTATTAGATCCTACATTAATAATTGACAAAAGAAAATATGAATTATTAGAACAAGAATCTGGTATAAATGGTAAATATATATTTTATTATGCACCAGGTTATATGAAAGAAATCACGTCCTTTGTTGAAAAATTATCAAAAAAATATAATCTTCCAGTAATTGTTTGGAATTCAAAGCAGTATTATATCAAAGGATTAAAGAGAAAAAGTTTTTCTTTGCCAATTAATGAAAATCCTGGTATTTATTTATCATTAATTAAAAATGCAGAATTAGTAATAACTACATCATTTCACGGTTCTATTTTTTCAACTATTTATAAAAAAAATTTTTGGATTATGAAAAATGGTGGAATGTATGGAGATGATGATAGGGTGTTGACTCTGGTAAAAGAACTTAGTCTGGAAAATAGATTAATTATTCCAGATTTCGATGACAATTTTGATTATTTAAGAAGCGTAGATTATAAGCAATACGATAAAAATTTAATAAGATTAAAAAATAAATCAGTCAATTATTTAATTGAGGCGTTGGGTGATTCTGATGAGAGAAATAAATAAAAATTTTATATATAATGTGTTATATCAAATTTTTATATATATTATTCCTTTACTAACAGTACCATATATTTCACGAATTTTAGGTGCAAATAATATTGGCGTATATTCATATACATATTCAATAGTATATTATTTTATGTTAGTGGGTATGCTAGGGATTAATAATTATGGTTCAAGAAAAATTGCTAGATTTAGTCATGATAAAAAAGAAATGTCAAAAGAATTTATTTCTATTTATTTGTTACAGTTGTTTCTTAGCTTATTAATGATAATTTGTTATTTAATTATTATTATGTTATTTTTTAAAAATTATAAAATGATTTTTGGAATTCAAGTGATTTATTTGATTTCAGTAGTATTTGATATTAATTGGTTTTATTTTGGAATAGAAAAATTCAAAATTACCATTAGTAGAAATATTATTATAAAGGTTTTATCATTAATTTTGATATTTACATTAGTTAAAACTGAAAATGATTTATGGATATACACTCTTATAGTAAGCGGTTCTACATTGATAAGTCAGTTATACTTATGGCTATTTATTCATAAATATATTATGCCTGTTAAAGTATCATTTAAAGATGTATTTTCACATTTTAAGAAGTGTGTCATCCTATTTATTCCTGTAATAGCTTATAGTATTTATAGAGTTATGGATAAAACCATGCTTGGTTTAATTTCAGGAACATTAGAATTGGGGTATTATGAAAATGCTGAGAAAATTATTAATATACCAATTAGCTTTATAACTGCTTTAGGAACAGTGATGCTACCTCATATGTCTAAGTTAAAAAGTGATGAAATAAAACTAGCAATTGAATCTTCATTTGAGTTATGCTTTTGCTTCGTTATGCCTATGATCTTTGGTTTATTTATAATCAGTAGTGATTTTTCAATTATGTTTTTTGGCAATGAGTTTTATAAAACAGGTACAATTATTAAACTTTTAATTCCGACTATATTATTTTCTGCAATTACAAATGTCATTAGAACTAATTATTTAATACCACAGGAAAAAGATTCTATATATGTAAAATCTACAATATATGGTGCAATAACTAACTTAATATTTAACAGTATATTTATTCCAAAATATGGTGCTTATGGTGCATGCATTGGTACATTGATAGCAGAATTTTCAGTTATGATTTATCAAATAATTAACGTGAAAAAAGAAATTGATTTCAAAAAAGTATTTAAAATAATGTTTGTCTATATAATAAAATCATTAGTAATGAGCATTTTTATGATTATAGTTGGTTTATCATTTAAAAATCAATATATAAGGCTAATTTTACAATTTATAATGGCTCCTATTATTTATATAATATCAATTCACAAATATATAATTTACGATTTTTTAGGAAAAAAAGTAACTAAATAAATAATTACTAGAAATGCGATTTTTTATTAAGCTTTTAAATTACTATTTTAAAAATATTATAAGAATATTGCTATTAATTTTATTTTATTAAAATGGTATTAAAAAGCAGTTGGAGAAAATAATTGATTATATTTTTTAAAACAGATAATTTTCAATATTATTCAAATTTATTAAAAAAAGTAATTAAAAAAATTAGATAATGGAAGGGTGATAATTATATGAAATCAATACTTAAAAACATAACTAACATTATTATCGTACTATTATTTTTCTTATCTTTTACCATTCTTAGCTATTCCATCTTTAAACTAAATATCTTACCAACTAAATATCTAATTATAGGATTTAGCATATTAATACTAGTTACCATTATCTTATTATTTGGTATCTTTAGTAAGAAACATAAAGTTTTTAGAATACTATCATTTATCATTATGTTATTACTTACTGTATTTTCATGCCTTGCTATTAATTATCTAAATAATACTTATAATTTTATAAATAGTACCCAAAATAAATATGATACTTTAAACTATTCAGTAATTGTACTAAAAGATAGTAATTATACGAGTATTGATAACTTGAAAGATAAAACAGTTTCTTATTTAAATGATAGTTATAATTTAGATATTAAGAATGAACTTAATTCTAAGATAACTTATAGGGAAGAATTAGTAGATGATTTTACTAAAATGGTTAGTTTATTAAATAATAAAGATACAGATGCTATAGTATTAGAAGATAGTTATTTAGCTTTAATTGAAGAAGAGGACACAACTTTTTATAATAATATTAAAGTAGTTTATACATTTCAAATTAAAGTAAAGACTCATGAAGAATCTGATGATACTATCATTACTCAAGAACCATTTATCTTGTATATTAGTGGAATAGACCAATATGGAAATGTAAATACAGTAAGGGGTAGAAGTGATGTAAATCAGCTTGTTGTTGTGAATCCTAAAACGAATCATATTCTTTTAGTAAATACACCTAGAGATTATTATGTTAGGCTAGCTGGTACAATAGGTCTTAAAGATAAACTAACTCATGCTGGTATTTATGGTATTAATAAAAGTATTGATACTCTAGAAGATTTATATGATATTAATATTAACCACTATTTAAGAGTTAACTTTAATACTTTAGTTAAAGTAGTAGATGTAATAGGAGGAATAGATGTTTATTCTGATAAAACATTTAATTCTTTTCATATTAAAGGTTGGACAGTTTCTAAAGGTTTAAATCATTTCAATGGAAAAGAAGCACTTGCTTATTCTAGAGAACGATATGCTTATATTGATGGAGATCATCATAGAGGTAGAAATCAACAAGATGTTATAACAGCTATTATTAATAAAATAACTACTTCTAAAATATTAATTAGTAAATATAATAGTATATTAAATGTATTAGATGGATCTTTTCAAACAGATATTTCTACTAGTGGTATTACATCATTTATAAAATATCAGTTAGATAAAATGCCATCTTGGAAAGTAGAAAGTATTGCAGTAAGTGGTTATAATAGTTATAATTATACCTATAGTATGGGTTACAATTATAAATTATATGTAATGGAACCAGACTATGATAGTATAGAAACAGCAAAAGAAAAAATAAAAGAAGTTTTAAATGAAAGTTAACAGTGATAGAAAGGTAAAAATATGAAAAGTGATGTAAAAACATCTTTATTATTATTAAAAAATAAATTATTACTTTTATCATTAGTAAGTACACTTGGTGCTACTAGTATAGGGTGTAGTAGTAATTCATTTGATAATGATGAAGTAGAAAGTGTATTAGAAACAACAGAAGAGAAGATAGAAGAAAGTATTACGGTAATACCAGATACTACTTTAGAAACAGAAGAAAAACTACCAGATAGTAAAGAAGAAGTTATGAATATTATAGATAATGGTTTTATTGAAAGCATCTATTATGTAAAAAATGATACTACTTTAACGATTCCTTCTTTCTTAACAGAAAGTAAAGTAGAAGAACAAGTTACTTTACCTAAATTAGAATGTTTAGAAGTATACGATATATTAGATGATACTTGTCTAGTAAAAACAAATGAATATATTGGGTTTACTACTTTAGAAAATTTAGAAGAATTAACTGGTACTTTTGTGGTAGTAGATATTAGTAGTCAAGAAGTAAAGTTATACTGTAATAATGAAGTTATCTTAACTACTCCTGTTGTTACAGGAAAACCAAAAACACCAAGTGATAAAGGATTATTTGAAATTTATGATATTAGTCATTCAAGGTATTTAATAGATCCTAATGGTGAATATAAGTCTTATGTTGATATCATGATGAAATATAATGGTGGAGAAGGCTTGCATGATGCAGAGTATCATACGCATGAAGATGGATTTAGTCACGGCTGGAGAAATGCTAGTGCTTTTGGTGGAGATACTTATTTAAAAAATGGGTCTCACGGTTGTATCAATATGCTACATGAAGATGTTATGACTGTTAGTGATTATGTAGATATTGGCACAAAAGTACTAGTGAAGGAGTAGTTTATGACTAGCGAAGACAAAGTAATAAAAGTATTTAAAATAATATTTGTGGTAGCTATTTGTATTTTCCTTTTTCCGTTTGTCTTTACGATTGGACTAGCAAAGAGATCAAAATAATGATTAACTATATTTTGTATAATTAGTATGATGCATAAATTAAATATTTATATCAAAAATAATTTAAATAGACCAGGAACTTATATAAAATTCCTGGTCTATTATCATGTTTCTAAGTGCTTTATCAGCAAAATAATATTTTTGTGGAGTTTGAATATATTTTTTTCATATAATAGTACATTTAATACAAACTCAAATCCTTTTGTTTATTGAATTTCGTCTATTATGACATAATCATTTCTTTATCTTTAATTTGAGATTGAATATATTTACTTAATTTTTTTGGATTATGATACTGGATATTTTCTTCTCTATCTAATACCAATTTGATAATATGGTCATTTTTTATATAATTCTAGTAATAGTTTTATTTAAATAATTATTTCTTTCCATTATTTTTTTAGTCATAAAATGTTTCTTTTTCTTTATTGAACTTTTTTGCCATATTTGTCACTTTTGTTCAACACTATAATTATATTATATGTATAATCATGAAATATATTCATTTATTTATATAGTGGGAAAGTTATATTTAAAGTTAATTTTTTTACCATATTTTATTGATACACATAAGTTTAATTAGTGATAAGTAAAAAATAATAGCTATTTACCATAAAAAGTGTTATAATAAGAAACACTTTTAGGGGGAAATACTATGAAAAAAATACTTTCTTTTTTAAATAAATATCGTGTATTTATCATTAGCTTTTTATTACTGTTATTAAATGTTTTACTATTTATCTTTATTCATAATCTTAATGTATTTACTACAAAATATTATTTATTATTATTTGGTGTTTTAGTGCTATTAGAAGGAATTACTACTATTTTTCTTTTTATCAATAAAAAAGTATTTACTATATTAGGTTATCTTCTTACTATCTTACTTATTCTTTTTCAAATAGGAGCTATTTATTATGTCAATGTTACGGACTCTTTTTTAAATAAATCATTTAATAATGATAAAAGAGAATATACAAATACTTTTTATGTTGTTAGTAAAAAAACTAGTAACCATACTTTAGAAAATTTATCAGATAGTACCATTGGTTACTATCAAGATACACCTAATATTAGTCAAGCAATTAAAGAATTGAATTATAAATATAAAGTAAAATCTACTTCCTATTCTGATATAACAGATATGTTTTCTAAGCTAGATCATGATATTTCTTATTTTTTAATAGAGAAAAACTTGTATGATTATACTTTTCAAATAGATACCTCTCTAAATAAAGATGATTATACTGTTATCTATCAATATACATTAACATTTCAGGAACAAGTAGAAGATAGTAATACTGTTCAAGAAGATAAAGAAACAAATAATATTAATATTTATATAGGTGGTACTGATTTTACTAATCAATTGTATGATTTTAATATGATAGTATCTATTAACAAAGAAAATCATAAAGTATTACTTACTAGTATTCCAAGAGATTATCATATACCTGTTTATGGTAAAGGTGGTAGAAGTGATAATATGGGTTATCATGGCGCATGGGGTATTACTACTAGTATGAAATCATTAGAACAGTTATTAAATATTAAAATTGATTATTATGTAAAAGTAAGAACGAATAGTTTAGTAGGGGTAGTAGATACTTTAGGTGGTATTACTTTCTGTTCTGATAAGAGCTTTTATACAACTCATGCTACCATATTAGATAGTTATGATGATTCTACGGGAAATAAATTATATGTAGAAAAAGGGTGTAAGAATTATAATGGTGTTGAAATTTTAACGATTTCTAGAGAAAGACTTGCCTATAGTGGTGGAGATAGACAAAGACAGAAAAACTGTCAAAACATTTTAATTTCTATATTCAATAAAGTGACTTCTCCAAGTATCATTACAAATTATCAAAGTGTTCTTAATTCTGTTAGCAATTTATATACGACGAATATTAGTAAAGAAATAATTACAGATTATATAAAAGATATTCTCGATAATAAAACTAAATGGACTTTTAATACTCAAAGTTTAGATGGGTATGATGGCAGTGGTTATGTGCATTTAACAAATTATAAAGATTATATAATGATTCCATACCAAAGTTCTATTAACAGTGCTAGTTATCATATAAAACATAATTAAAAAAGTATCATTGATACTTTTTTAATTGACTTTTATCTTGTAATCCCTTATACTACTATTAGTTTACGAATATTTGAGCAGTATTAAAATATGCGTGGAAAGGAGATAAGATGAATAAAAAGTTTTGTGATAAATGTTTAAAAGAAGTTAATTGTGAATATAAAGAAATGGTAGTAACAGAAATTTTAAGTGGAAAACAAGTGAAATATTTAAAAAAATATTATACTTGCTTGGAATGTGGTAATGATTTTTATGATGATTTGATTGATTATAATATAGAAGCTGCTAATACACAGTTAAGAAAAATCAATAATATTATCACAATTGATGAAATAAAAGAAATACTAGAAAAATATGATATTGGAAAAAAGCCTATTTCTGTTATTTTAGGATTGGGTGAAATAACGATTACTAGATATTTAAATGGACAAAATCCTACTAAAGAAAATTCTGATTTTTTAAAAGAAATTTTAGTGAACCCTAATTTATATGAGTTATATTTAATTACGAATAAAGATAAAATTACAGAATTAGCTTATAAAAAATCTTTAGGTAAAACGAAACAATTAGAACTTACTTCTGTTCATTCAAAATTATATAGTGTAGCATTATATATTATTGATAAGTTAGAAGATATTACGCCATTATCATTACAGAAAATTTTATATTTTTCTGAAGGATTTTCAAAAAGAATATTAAATAAAGAATTATTTGATGATACACCAGAAGCTTGGGTATATGGTCCTGTGTATAGAGAAATATATGAAAGTTTCTCTTATTATAAGTATAATAATATTGATTATTCAGAAATACTAAAAGATTATGATTTTAGATTAGATGATAAAGAAAAAGAGTACCTTAATAAAATAGTATTGATATTTGGGTGCTATAGTGGCAAAATACTTAGAGAAATGTCTCATACAACCACACCATGGATTGATGCCAGAAAGGGATTAATAGATAATGTATCTTCTAATAGAATTATAGATAGAAAAGCTATTAGTGAGTTTTTTGATGATGTTTGTGATACATACTCTATATCTTCAGTAGATGATATCAAAAAATATAGTACTTATATTTTTGATAAAGTACAGGAAGAAAATTATAATAAACTTTAATTCTGTGTTAAAGAAAAAATTGGTATTTAGACAGGAAGTATTTAATTGATTGGAAGTGTCTTATGAAAATTAAAAAAGTTATTTATACAGTATTACTAATTATATGGTTACTAGTCATATTTTTGTTTTCTAATCAAACGGCTAGTAAAAGTCAATCAACTAGTGATAAAGTAGCATCTGATATTGTTGGAGTAGTAGAAACAGTTACTAAGAATGAAATAAAAAAAGACAAAAAGGAAAATATCATAGAAAATACTAGATTTTTAGTAAGAAAAACAGCACATTTTACTCTATATTTTATTTTAGGAATTATAGTGTATTTACTTTTTGCTAGTTATGGAGTTAAGAAAATATTATTTTATTCTATATTATTTTGTTTTCTATATGCTTGTAGTGATGAAATACATCAATTGTTTCTAGATGGTAGAACTGCTAAAGTGTTAGATATTTGTATTGATACTTGTGGTAGTAGTCTAGCAATTATTAGCCTATTTTACTTGCAAAAATTTAATAAAAAGTACCGCAAAAATAAAAAATATGTTAAAAAAAGTGAATATACACAAAGTATTTAGAATTAAATTTAGCAAGTAAAATTATGAAATCATTTGTATAAAAAGTAATTATAAAGTTAAACAATATAGTATATTTAATTAAAAAATAGAAATACAGTTTTTGTTACTATGGTTACTCATAAATAATTGGTCAGACACGTCTGACCAATTCAAAAAAGGAGAAAATATGTTAGAAGAAGCAAATGTTAAAATGGTAAATGAAATAAAAGAGTTGGTTAATCAGTCTAAAATTAATCTAGTACAAGAAATTAGTAAATCCATTGTTTATGTTTATTGGAATATCGGCAGAATTATTGTTTCAAATGAAAATGAATATAATAATCGCTTAGAATACGGAAAAGAGGTTCTGAAGGGTCTTTCGAAAGAATTAACAAAATATTTGGGCAAGGGATATTCTGTTTCTAATCTAAAGTATATGAGAATATTTTACAAAGCTTACCCAAAATTAGATGAATTGAATGAAAAGTTAACATGGTCACACTATTTGGAATTAATGATAATACAAGATAAAGATAAAAGAAGATTTTATGAAAAGGAATGCATAAATCAAAATTGGAGTGTTAGAGAATTACGAAGACAACTAGATACTTCCTTATTTGAAAGATTATTATTGTCTGATGGCAAATCAAATAAAGAAAAAGTTTTAGAGTTAGCACGAAAAGGTCAAATTATTTCAAAGCCTAGCGATATCATTAAACAACCTTATGTATTTGAATTTTTAGGTATAGAAGAGCAAAAACCATTACTCGAGAAAGACTTAGAATATAGACTAATAAGACATATAGAAGATTTTATATTAGAGCTTGGTAAAGGTTTTATGTTTGTAGGAAGTCAACAAAGAATAACTTTAAATAATACTGATTACTATGTAGACATGGTTTTCTATAATAAATTTTTGAAATCGTATGTTTTAATAGATTTAAAAATGAATGGATTAAGAGCTGAAAATTTAGGACAAATGAATATGTATCTTAACTATTATGAGCAAGATATAAATAGTGAAGATGATGGAAAACCGATTGGAATAATATTATGTGCTGATAAAGATAAAGTATTATTAGAATATGCTTTAGGTGGCTTATCTAACAATATATTTGCATCAACATATACATATTATATTCCCAATAAAGAACAATTAATAAATGAAGTGGAGAAAGTATTAAAAAGTAATGAGGATTAGTTTAAATCTGATTTAAATGGAAAATAGAATTATTCAAGATTAGAATAAAAATAATTGTATTGATACCTGTGGTAGTAGTTTAGCAATTATTAGCATATTTTACTTGCAAAAATTTAATAAAAAGTACCGTGGTAACTAAGATATCATGGTACTTTTGTTCTGCTAGGTACAAAAAATACGATTTTTCTTGCTTTTTAGATAGTTTTGTATTATAATATGTGCCAACAAAAGAAGGGGTGGAAGTATGGAAGAATTTAATATATCAGAATTTATTAAATATTACTTCAGTTTAATTGTTATTGTTATTTTATTCATTATTTTAGGAGCAGTTGGTAGTTGGTATTATACCGATTATATTCAAGTACCAATGTATAAGTCTCAAACTAGTTTAGTATTAACAAGAGCAGGGGATTCTACAGGTAGTATTACGCAAAATGATATTTCTTTAAACAAAAACTTAGTTGCTACTTATCGTGAAATTATTAAGAGTAGAAGAATTTTATCTAATGTTATTAGTAATTTAAATCTTGATATTACTGAAAAAGAATTAAGTGATAAAGTTAGTGTTACTAGTAGTAATGATACAGAATTAATCGTAATTTCTGTAGTAGATAAAGATAGTAAGTTAGCACGCAATATTGCTAATGAAATTGCTAAAGTTTTTAAAGAAGAAATCACAACAATTTATAATATTGAAAATATTAGTATTGTCGATGTTGCTATCAAAGCCAAAGATGCTTATAATGTAAATCCACTTAAGCAATATGTAATCGGTGTTGGTAGTGGTTTCTTAATTGGTAGTTTGATTATTACTGTTATGTTTTATTTTGATGACTCTATTAAAAAGCCAGAAGATATCGAAGAAAAAGTTGGATTAAGTGTGTTATCTACTGTTCCAAAATATAAAGGTAAAAAGAAAAGAAAATAAGGGGTGTTAATATGTATCAAGAATTAGTTTTAAATAATGATCCAAAATCTATTATTAGTGAAACCATTCGTACTTTAAGAACTAATCTACAATTTGCATCTGTTGATAAAAAAATCAAAACTATTTTAATTACTAGTAGTGTACCAGGGGAAGGAAAAAGCTTTATTGCTGCAAATTTAGCATGTGCTTTTGCTCAAAGTGGTTCCCGTGTTTTATTAGTAGACTGTGATATTCGTAAAGGAAGACAACATTATATATTTAATTCTCATAATAAATCTGGTTTATCTAACTTATTACTAGAAAATGTAAAAGAAAAATATATGGATTATATTCAAGAAACAAGAATCAAAAACTTATCTGTAATGTTTCGTGGAGTAACGCCTCCTAATCCATCTGAATTATTAGGATCTAGTAAGAATAAAGAGTTAATTGAAATTTTAAGAAATGAATATGATATCGTAATATTCGATTCTGCCCCTATTAATGGAGGATTAACAGATTCTATTATTATGAGTACCTTAGTAGATGGTGTTGTGATTGTTAGTAGTTGTAAAGAAACTCCAATTAGTTTATTAAATAATACAAAAAAGAGTCTTCAAAATGTAAATGCTAATATTTTAGGTGTTGTATTAAACCGTGCAAGTAGTAAATCAAAGAAATATTATGGACACTATTATGGATAGAAAAATAGATATTCATACTCATATTTTACCTGGTATTGATGATGGTGCAACTAATGTTGAAGAGAGTATGGAAATCATTCATTACCTATATAATCAAGGTATTACTGATATTGTTTTAACTTCACATTATATTGAAAATACTAAGTATAATTATAATCAAGTATCTCGTAATCAAATTCTTACAGTATTACGTAATAATCTAAATAATGATAAAATTCATTTATATTTAGGTAATGAAGTTTATTTATCTGAAAATGTAATTGATTTACTAGAACAACATGAAATTAGTACTATTAATAACACAAAATATATGTTAATAGAATTACCACTAACAGGTTGCTTAAATAATTTTCAAAATATTTTATGTGCATTAAGTGATTACGGAATTGTTCCTATTATTGCGCACCCAGAACGCTATCAATTTTTACAGAAAAATTTTCATAAAGTAAGTGAGTTATTAGAGTTTAATTGCTTATTACAGTGTAATATTGATAGTATTTATGGAAAATATGGTAAGAAAGCTAAGAAATTAATGAAGTGGTTACTTAAAAATGATTTAGTTCAATTTGTAGCTACAGATACACATTATGTAGAAGATGAAAAAATCTTAGAAAAATCTTATAAAAAACTAAAGAAATTAGTTGGTGAAGAAAAGTACCAAGACTTAGTTTATCGTAATCCTTTGAAAATGTTAAATAATGAAACAGTAGAAAGTAATTTAGAATATTTGATTAATGAAGAAAGAAAATAGTATAGTTCTTTCTTTTTATATAGTCGAAATACCTAAATTATAGAAAAAAGAGAATTTTGTTTTTCTTTTTTCTTTTTCTTGATATAATTAATTTGATTTGAAGGTGATAAAATGAAAGAATTATTTACTAGACTTGAAATTGAGCCTAAAAATATTGATTTATATAAACTTGCTTTTTCTCATTCTTCATATGTAAATGAGAAACATTTGAAAGCAGATTATGAAAGATTAGAATTTTTAGGAGATGCTGTACTTGACTTAGTTATGAGTGATTATTTATATAATCATTATTCTTTTCACGAAGGAGATATGACTAAGATAAGAGCTAATTATGTATGTGAGAATGCTTGTTTTACTTATGCTAGTGATTTAAACTTTAGTAATTATATTAAAGTAGGACATGGAGAGGAACTAGAGGGTGGAAGATTTAAAAAAGTAATTCTTGCTGATATCTTTGAAGCTTTTATGGGAGCTATTTATATTGATCTTGGTTATGAAACTGTTAGAAAAGTAATTTTAGATGTAATTACACCTTATATTGAAGAAAAAAAAGCTGTCTTTTTCAGTGATTATAAGAGTGCTTTACAGGAATATGTTCAAACTGATCAAAGAAGTGTTCACTATGAGTTAGTAGAAGAAAGCGGACCATCTCATCAGAAAGTATTCAAGATGGCAGTAAAAATAGATAATATTGTTTATGGAACTGGTATTGGAAATAGTAAAAAAGAAGCAGAGCAAGAAGCAGCTAAAAGTGCACTAGAAAAACTAGCTACGCTTGATTAAAACAGTAAAATATAGTATAATACTTAAGTATTTTGGGGTATTGGTATGAATGAAAATAACTTAAATTGGTTTGATAAACTGAAATTTGATGTCGTAAAATTATCTTTCTTTTTAAATTCTATTAATCATGAATTAGTTTTTGTCTTGCATAAAAATAAATGGGCTTTAGAAGATATTAATCTTTGTGAAAGTATTTATCATTTAAGAGATATGTTAACAACTAGTGATAGAGATTTATCTGAATTTGTAGAAAGAATAAATATTTTAGAAAAGGCAAATACTATTTTTAATAGTAGTGATTTATTAGATGAATTTTCTTATATTCAAGAGAATACAAACCTAGAAGCAAGTTATTTAAATAATATTAAAAATTATATTGAAATCGTTACGAATCCTAGTGTTAATGGTAGTGATATTACTGAGAGACTAGAACAGTATCAAGATACTGATATTTCCTGTTATAATCAAATGAAAATCAATAATGAACAATTAAAACAATTAAAGAAAGAAAGGAGAGATTGATTTTGAGTAAAATTAAAATATTTGCTTTAGGCGGCTTAAATGAAAATGGTAAAAATATGTATGTAGTGGAAGTGGATCATAATATTTTCATTTTTGATGCTGGTTTAAAGTATGGAACAGATAAAATGTTAGGAGTAGATTATATTATTCCTAGTTATGATTATTTAATTAAAAACAGAAAGAATATTAGAGGTGTATTCTTAAGTCATGGCCATGATTCTAATATGGGAGGAATTTCAGATTTAATTCAAGCAATTCCAGAAATTAATGTTTATGCTACTAAATTTACTATGGAAATTGTGAAAAATGATTTATTAGAAGCAGGAATTACGAAAGCTAATTTAAAAGAAATTAGACCACATTCTAAAATTGAATTTACTAAGGATTTATATATTTTCCCAATTAGTGTAACACACTCTATTCCAGATTCTGTATGTTATGTTTTGTATACAAAAGATGGAGCTATTGTATATACTGGAGATTATGTATTTGATTCTACTATGAAAGGTCCTTATAAGACAGATATTGGTAAACTTGCTTATGTTGGAAAACAAGGTGTTTTATGTTTATTGTCAGAGTCTTTTTATGCTGAAAAAAATGGTCATACTTCACCTAATAATCGTATTAGTGACTTTATTAGAGAAGTGCTTCATAAGAATGAAGATCGTATTATAGCTACGATATTACCTGCACATATTTATAGAGTACAAGAAATCTTCGATGAAGTTATGAAAACACATCGTAAGATTGTAGTTATGGGAAAAGGACTACAAGATATGATTAATAAAGCAATTGATATGAATTATTTAATGATAGATAAAGATCGTATCGGTGATTTATCTAATTTAAATGATAAAGGTGTCGTTGTTTTAATATCTGATGAGAAGGAAAAACCTTTTGCTAATTTAGATCGTATTTTAAAAGGCTTTGATAAATATATTAAATTAAAAGAAACAGATACTATCTTTATTACAGAACCATGTTATGATGGAATTGAAAAAAGATATGCCGTTATTTTAGATGATATTGCTAGAAATAATTTAAATGTTGTTTCTTTATCTAACAAAAAGCATTTACTTCATCATGCTTCTCGTGAAGATTTAATGTTAATGATTAACTTAATGAATCCTAAGTATTATTTCCCAGTAAAAGGAGAATATCGTCATCAATACATGAATGCTGAAGTTGCAGAAGAACTTGGTATTCCAAAAGAAAATATCATTTTAAAATTAAATGGTGATGTAGCTGAATTTGTAAATGGAAAATTAACAGATACAAAAGAACATATTGATGTTGATGATGTTTTAATCGATGGTAAAAGTCAAGGAGATATTGGTGAACTTGTTTTAAAAGATAGAGAAATGTTAGGAGAAAATGGTATTGTAATTATTAGTGCTACTGTAGATAGAGCTACTAAAAAATTATTAGCAGGGCCTGAAGTTCTAACAAGAGGTTTCATTTATGTAAAAGAAAATCAAGATATAGTAGAAGAAACTAAAAAGATATGCTTAGATATTATTCTTAAGAATATTAGTGAAGAAGAAAAAAAGGTAGATTATACGCAAATTAAAAATGAAGTAAGAGAAACACTTGGTAAGTATTTTTATAAAGAAACAGAAGCTAAGCCTATGATTATTACGGTTATTCAAGAAGTGTAAAAGAGAAGAAATTCTCTTTTTTCTTTTAAAAATTCATTATTTGGGGTATATATATTAATAAGGTAGAGTGATATTATGAAGAAAAAAGTAATAGTTGTAGTAGTTTGTATTTTAATGATTATTGGTTGTGGTATTTTATTTTTGTATTATCAGAATAAAGAGAAAAATACTGTTTTAAAAATAAAAAATAGTTACCATGAAATAGTAAGTACAATAAAACCTAAAAAAATATATATCTATCAAGATAGTAAATATCAGGAAGTTGGAACACTTGAAAAAGATACTATTTTATTTTTAGAAGATAAAAAAGTAAAAAATTCAAAAGATATCTACTATAAAATAAAGAATAGTAATTACTATATTACTTATCAAGATATAGAGAAAAAAGATAACTATCAAGTTGATGATTCTTTTGACAACTATGTAGCAACTATCAAAATAAAAACAAATCCTACTAATCTTTATCAAAATGATAGTGTTCAAATTACTTTAGATCAGGTATTAGATTTTGATGTTTTATTTCATGATGATGATAAGTATTATGTAAAGTTCTTAGATAATATTTATTGGATACAAGACTCTTATCAATTATCAAATCAAGAAATAGATACTTTAAAAGATATTAGTATTTTAAACTTAGATAGTAAAATTACAGTACAGAAGCTTACTACTATTCTAGACTATTTAAAGGAAAATAATTATAAAAGTATTACTGTTTTAGATTTTAAGAGATGGGTAGAAGAAAAAGCTAGTTTAGAAAATAACCAAGTGCTATTACTTTCTCATCAAGAATTAGATAATGAAAAGAAAGATTTATTAGAAAAATATTCTTATAAGGTAAACACTAACTTTGATGATATTTTTGTATCAGGTGATAGTCAAGTAAAAGTAGGAGATAACACTTATTATCAATATGATATCTATAATACAACTTCTATTGATAGAATAAAAGATATGTTAAATGGTATTAAAGAAACACGAATAGAAAACCAACAAATTGCCGTACTAAATTATCACTTTTTCTATGATTCTTCTTTGAAGGAAGAATGTAATGAAATTATTTGTATAGATACTAAGAATTTTCGTAAACAGCTTGATTACTTAAAAGAAAATAATTATAAAATTCTAACTATGGAAGAGTTTAATGATTGGCTAGATAAAAAGATAACTTTACCTAAAAATAGTGTATTAATTACAGTAGATGATGGTGCGATGGGAACTAGTTTTATTAATGGTAATAAATTGATTCCTATCTTAGAAGAGTATCAAATACCAGCTTCCTTATTTTTAATTACAGGTTGGTGGGATATTAATAATTATCGTTCTAATTATTTAGAGGTTTATTCACATGGAGAAGAACTACACCATAATAATTACTGTAAGAATGGTAAATGTGGATATAAGTCTTTACTTTTGAGTAAGGAAGAAATGATAAATGATTTGGAATTATCGGTAAGTAAAACAAATACTCGTTTAGCATTCTGTTATCCTTTTTATCAAAAGAATGATACAATGGTAGAAGCTTTAAAAGAAAGTGGCTTTTCTGTTGCTTTTGTTGGTGGTAATAAAAAGGCTAAACAAACAGATTCTAAATATCAGGTTCCTAGATATATAATTTATAAAAATACTAGTTTAGAAAATTTTATTAAAATGGTAAGTAATTGATGAATGATGCGTTTTAATGAAAAGAAATTAAAGAAAGAGTATCAAAAACATAACTATAAAAATCCTACTTAAGCTAGGTGTTAAAATAACGAATACCTTTATTTACAATTGAAATTTAAAATTGAAACACTTTGAAAACACTATTAATTCGATATAATAATTTGACAATTGCGTGTAAATGTGTTAAAATAGCACACAATTAAATGGGGGAAGATTTATTATGGAATTTTTAGTTTTTTGGTTAGGAACAAGTGTTGCAAGTTTTGTTATGGAAATGATAAGTGAATTGAGGATCTTTAAAGATGCTGCAGATGCTGGATATAAAATTGATGTAAAAAAGCTATCAGAGTTAGGAAAGCAATTAAATCCAAATGCACCAAAAGTTACACTTCTATCAATGTTAATACCGGTATTTAATATAATGCTCGTATTTCAAAGAGCAGTTCAATACAATAATATTAGACCAATGATATTAGATCAATTAAGTGCTCTTGATATTATAGAAAAAATGTCGGAAATGGAGAGAAGAGAGTATTTAAAAAATCCAACTACATTAAATGCTTTAGCTATACTATCAAAATCAAGATTATCAACACAAATGATATTAAAAATCAAAGAAGGTAATGAATGTGGTGAAATTTACTACAAAGTGGGTAAGTCATTAGATGATATTACTATTATAAGAGCAACTGGTTCTGCATCTAGATTAACAGTTGAAGAGCAAAAGAAAAAAGTTATTGATATTTGGAGAACGATTGTTCAAGAAGGAATAGAAAAATATGGAGATATAGAAACACTAGCTGATGCTTTAGTTAATAATACAACTACAGATTTTAATGATGTTAAAGAAGATAAAAAAGAGGAAAAAACTATTTTATCAAGTCCACAAGAATTAAGCCTTAGTGAGCAAAAACAAGCGTTAAAAAATTTAAAAAGTGAGTTGTTGAAAAAAGAAACAGTAAAATTTACTGAAGATGATAAAGCATCAGCATTATCAAAAAGAAGAAAGTAACATAATTTTTATGTTTCACTATAAAATATAAAATAAGTAGTAGTAGTAAATGAGGAAGTTGGGTTGTATGAAAGAAAGTAAGATCAGATTAAAAATTAACGGAGAAATGATAGAACAACCAGATAAAAATCATCATTTATGTGGCTATCATTTATGTGGCAAGTACTGTCCAAGTAATGTTATGATGAGTTGCCCTAAGGTGAAAAGTGGTGGACATTTACCGCTTGAAGAGTATCCTTTTATTACAGAAGGAAAACAAGTTCTTGGTGATAAGAAAGTGAGAGTATATTGTTTGGGCAAAGGTAAAATAAGAGAATTACCAGAAGTAGAAAAGTTTACAGTCACAAAATGTAAACGATATGAAGATGCAATCAAAAACAGACAAAAATAAGTTGCATTTTCTTTTTATTTATGGTAAAATCTTAAATGTTTGAAGCTCCTGTTTCAAACCGCATTGAATAGGTTTTAAACAAATTATTTTGTACCTTAAGAGCGAGTCTAGAAAATTTAAGAAGGAGGTATATTATGAAAGCAGTTATTAAGACAGGTGGAAAACAATATTTAGTTTCTGAAGGAAGCGTAATTTTTGTTGAAAAATTAGCTGGTAACGAAGGAGAAAAAGTTGTTTTTGATGAAGTTTTAATGCTTGATTCTAAAGTAGGAAATCCTTACGTTAGTAAAGCAAGTGTAGAAGGTGAAATCCTTAAACAAGGAAAACAAAAGAAGATTAGAGTGTTTAAGTATAGTCAAAAAGACAGAAGTAATCGTAGAACACATGGTCATAGACAACCTTATACAAAAATTGAAATTAAAAAAATTAATGGGTAATTAAAATGATTAAAGTAAAAACTGAAAGTAATAAAAAACATATTAATAAAATTGAAATCATTGGTCATGCTGATTATGATGAGTATGGAAAAGATATTGTTTGCAGTAGTGTTAGCAGTATTGTTACAACAACTGTAAATGGTATTAGTGATATTAATCCTAATTATCTTACGATAGAAGAAGTAAAAGATGGTATGATAATTACTATTTTAGAAACTGATACTATCTGTGATAAGTTAATTTTAAATATGTTAAATCTACTTTCCCAACTTTCTGATGGTTATCCAGAAAATATTAAAATTAAGTAAGGAGGAACAAAGATGAACAGATTATTTTTAAATATACAATACTTTGCTCACCACAAAGGACAAGGTTCTACATCTAACGGTCGTGATTCAGCTGGTCGTAGATTAGGAGCTAAAGCTAGTGATGGTGAATTTGTTACAGCTGGAAGTATTCTTTACCGTCAAAGAGGAACTAAAATATTCCCAGGTAAGAATGTTCGTCGTGGAAATGATGATACATTATTCTCTACAATTGATGGAATCGTTAAATTTGAAAGATTAGGTAGAGATAAAAAACAAGCTAGTGTTTATGAAGTAGAAGAATAGTTAGACTATTCTTTTCTTTTGCTTTGTTTTATAATTATAGTGAGGGTGGTATTATGAAAAGCATTCAATATGAAAAATCTTGTGGTACTGTTACTTTTAAGGAAATGAATCATAAAAGATATTATTTATTAATTCATCATAATAAAGGACATTGGGGTTTTCCTAAGGGACATATAGAAAACAGTGAAACAGAAGAAGAAACGGCTATTCGTGAAACTAAAGAAGAAACAAATGTTGATTCTGTTATTATTCCAGGATTTAGGAAAGTAATTACTTATAGTCCTAAAGAGAATGTGATGAAAGATGTTGTTTTCTTTTTGGCTAATCCTAAAACTGATAGTTTAATTCCACAAGAAATAGAAGTAAGTGATGTTAGATGGGTAGAAGAAAGTGAAGTTATGAATCTAATTACTTATAAAGATGAAAAAGAAATATTTGAAAAAGTTCTAAGTTACATTCATTAAATTATATGATAAACTAATTTTAGAGAGGATTTATTATGGAAGAACAATTAGGAAAATTTATTTTAGAATTATATCGTAATGGCATTAAAATGGATCATGATAAATTAAATGGTTTATTAGAAGAAGTAAGTCAAATTTTAACTTATGGTAAAGATAAGACTAAAAAAGAAATGGCAGAAGAGTTAATAAAACGATATACTAATGATATTGCTTCTATTTTAAATGATAGGGACCTAATACCTGGTTATAGTGTTGGAGTCCATGTCGGAAATACTACTATACAGATGATGGAAGGTTATACTGATTCTACTAGAAGTAAGAAAATAGATGAAAACACTATGTTTGATATTGCGTCTTGTAGTAAGTTGTTTACTCAAATTATTGCTTATAATTTAATTCATGATGGCATTTTATCATTTGATGATAAGGTTATGGAACTTGACCCCAGATTTACACAGTTAGGTGATTTAACGATAGGTGATATTACTAGTTTTAATGTAGAATTTAGAACACCTGGTAGGATAGAAGATGCTGAAAGTAAAAATGATGCTTACCGTATTTTATTTAACACACAAGTGGTAGAAAAGAATAAGTATAATTATAATGATATTGGTTTAATGATTTTAAAAGAAGTAATGGAAGCAACTACTAGTAAAACTTATGAAGAATTATTTAATCAGTATATTGTTTCTAAATTAGGATTAACAGATACTTATGTTAATGTTCCTACTAATAGATATCAAGATTTAACAGCTTCTCCTAATAGTAATATCGGATTAGTAAATGATCCAAAAGCTGTAATCTTAGGTGGTTATAGTGGACATGCAGGAGTATTTGTAAGTAATAACGATTTATTAAAGGTTGGAAGTGGTATTTTAGAAGATAAGTTAATACCACAGGAAATGGTAAAAGACACTTATACACCAGGTACTTATGATAATAGAAGAGGCATTATGGGAAATACTTATGTTTACCATGAGGAGGGATTAGACAAATCTTTTGTTAGCAATAATGAATCTAATGAAAGTTTTAGAGTACAAGGTAGTACCAGAAATGTTTTTGGAGCTAGTAGGTATCATTTATCAAATGGTGTTTATGTAAATAGTAATTCTATTTTATTGAATCCAGCTTCTATGGATTTAGAATATGCTATTACTTTACAAAAAGAAATTAATTCACGTGCTTTACAGAGATGGATAGCAAAAGATCCAGTTCATAATGATAGAACTAATTTTAAAGAAAGTTTATTGATTAAAAATTTTGCTGTCAATAATCAAGAATTTAAGTTAATTGATGTTAGAAGTATGGTACCACTTGGTAAAACGAGTGATCCAATTACAGAATTAACAGCTGAGTTATCTATCAAATTAATGTTTTTAGATTCTGTACTTAAAAACTATGAATCTGAAAAAGATAGGAATGAAGAAATTAATATTAAAATGTAGTTATTAAGATATACTTTTGTATGTCTTTTTGTGGTATGAGGCAGTATGCAAGAAGAAGAAAAGAAATTAGTGGAAGTAGTAAATGAAAAGACTTCAGCTTTATATTTAGAATTTTTAAAGAGTTTTTCTCATTTTTGTAGTGATGAAATTTATAGTAATTTAAATCAAAATAAGATTTGCTACGAAGATTTAACTGGGTTACTATATTTAAGATATCGTATTATTGGTTATTATGATTATAACAGAATAAGACAGGTAGTTATTGATGAAGCACAGGATTATGGTGAGTTCCTTTATGCTACTCTTAAGAAGATAATGAAAAATGCTACGTTTAGTATTTTTGGAGATTTAGCTCATACTATTTATCGTTATCGTACAATAGAAACTTGGGATAAACTAACTAAATTAGGTTACTGTGATAATTTAAAAATATTATCTAAAAGCTATCGTACTACTATTGAAATTATGGAAGAAGCTAATAAGATTAATGAATATTTAGGATTAACTATGGCAGAAGCTGTTGTGAGACATGGAAAAAAGATAGCTTATGTTAAGAACGGAAATATATTAGAATTAGTAAATAACTTGTTAGAAACCGGTTATGAAACAATAGCAATTATTAGAAAAATGAAGAAGATGCTAAAATAATATATGAAGAGTTAAAAAAGGAAATAGATATTACATTAATTACTGATAAAAGTAATGAATATAGAGGAGAAATCTGTTCTATTACTAGTAGTTTATCTAAGGACTTAGAGTTTGATAGTATAATTATTAATAAGGTAGATAGTGATATATTTGATATTCATAATCCATATGATATAAAACTCTTATATGTATCTATGACTAGAGCACTCCGTGAAGAAATTATAGTTTATCAAAATGAATTAGTAGATGTATTGAAATAGTGAGAATTCAGGTATTCAGATAGATAAGAAGTATGGAGTAATTTTTATTATATTATTTATAAAATGAACTAAGAATCTTAAAACAATTGAAAATATATAACAGATTTGTTACTATATAGTTAGAGGAGTATATGATGAATAAGATAATTAGTGTAGAAGAATCTAATCAGATTCAAAAATTACAGAGAAAAAAATTAAATTATAAAATTGGTACTTTTTGTGCCGCTATCTTAATTGCTTTTTCAAATACTGGGTGTGGTTTTAATCAAGCAGAAAAAGATTTTAGTCAATATGAAGAAGGAGAAAGTACAAATCATTTTAATCTAAAAAATGCTTTATGCCAAACATTTGATTTTGATATACTTACATCACCTGATAAAATAAAAGTTTACCATAACTTAAATAATACAGGATATTTGTTAAGTTATGATATCAGCCGTGATATAAGCAGTAATAGTGATGAATGGGAAATATTAGGAACTTTTGAAGATTATGATATTTCTTCTGATTTGTTATCTTTTTATAACCAAACAAATGAAACGGTTAACTGTTATAGGGAATATGTAAGAGAGTATAATGCTAATACGAATCAATACAGTGAATGGCATTCTACAGATAATACTATAGCTATAACTGATGCTGTACCACAGATAACTCCAACTAGTGAATGGAGACTTGATGCATTTGATAATACGAATACTTATACTTATCAAGATCTTAATATTTATACTAGTGATTCTTTTGTTGTTCCTACTAGTGGAGAAATTAATGATGCTACAAATACTACATCTAGTATTTATATAGGAATCGATAATCTAGAAAATGATTTAAAAACTGTTAGCCCAGCAAAATGGGAGAACAAAGGTAACCTAGATAACTATGTAAATAGTATGACACATACTATAGAAAGAGGTAGATAGTTATGAATAGAATAGGTAAGATTATTGTGCTTGATGACCAAACGAAATATATGATAATGGATCAAGGTAACTATAATCAAAAATGTTATTTTATGATAAGTAAGTTAGATAATTTTGATAATCTAACAGAAGAATTTTTTATTATGGAAGAAGAAGTAGTAAATGGTGAAAGTTTATTATCAAAAGTAACAGATAACCAATTATTAGAAGCATTGGCTAAATATTTTAGAGAAAGAGCATTAAAATCAGAAGAAATGCCTTCATTATAAAAAATAAATTAATAATACAAATACTAGCAGCAAATATTGAAATTGACAAAGAGTAAATTTTATGTTATAATATGCCCAATTTCAAGCGGTATTAGAAATAGAAAGAGGGAAAAATATGAAAAATTTAATAGTGAATGAGGAATTAATTTCTAAAGTTCAAACCGTTTATAAACTAGATAGAAAATCTAGTATCAAGTTTATTCAAACAAAACCATCTTTAATGAAAAAACATATAAAAAATGAAAAAAACATCATGAAAGAATTAGAAAAATTAAATCAAAATCCTGAATATTGCTGGGCTATTGATATGGAAAATCGTAATTTAGAAAGATTAGATGATTGTGCTTTATTTTATCGTGGCAATTCTATTACATATCGTGAATTGTTTAAACAACGCGATAGTTTTGCTAAATCTTTTAAAGCATTAGGCATTGAAAAAGGTGATGAGTTACCAATTTGTATTTCTAATATTCCAGAACTTGTTTCTATGCTTATGGCTATTAATATGATAGGGGCTAAGGCAAATATTTTTGGTGCTGATTTTAGTCATGATTATATTGAAGAAATATTAAATGGCTGCAGTAAAAAAATATTTATTGCATCTGATGATAATTATGAAAAGATAAAAGAAGTTGTTTCAAAAGTTGGAAATACTAAGAAAGTAATCTTCTCTTTGGCAGATTCTTTACCAAATGGTGTTGACCCATATTATGAATATGATAAACCTTTTTATGAATTTAAAAGTAAAGTTGCAGATTTTAAGAAAGATGATAATACTGTTATGTCAAAATCTGACTTTATTGAAGTTGGAAAAAATTATACAGGTTCTATAAAAGAAAAAGTAAACTTGGAAGACGAATTTACTGTTACTTATAGTAGCGGTTCAACTAAAATTGGTAAACCAAAGGCTATTATTCACACTAATCGTAGTTATGTAACCATGGCTAGGTTTCATGATACTGATTTATCTAGGCTACCTGAAATGAAAAATATAATTGGTTTAGCTCATATTCCACCACACTCAAATACAGATTTAATTACTAGTATTTCTGATACATTATCTCAAGGTTGCACGGTCGCTTTAGAACCTATTTATGATAAAGCTTTTTTTGCTAGAAGTTTATATATCAATAAACCTGATTATGTTCCTGCAACTAGAAGTTTTTGGATTTATGCAATTAAAAACTTTGATAATGACAAACTTTTAAAAAATACTAATTGGGCATTTTTAAAAATACCTGTATCAGTTGGAGAAGCCATTTCTCAAAATGAAGAAAAATTTATTAATCAAGGATTTAGAAAACTAAAAGCAGGTAAAGATAAATTGCCTCGTCCACTATATCCTTTAACTATTTCAATAGGTGGTGGAGATTGTGAACATGGTGGAATATTTTTTACAATGTTTAAAATTTTAAGAGAAAAAATTTCTTTGAGTAAAGATGACTTTGGCTTAGTACCTTTTCAATCAGTTGAGTGTACAGCATTAAGAGAAGATGGTAGTGAATGTAATTATGGTGAATTAGGAAGATTAGTAGCTAATTCTCCTGGAAATATGAAAAAATATAAAAATAATCCTGATGCGACAGATAAGTTTTTTATAAAAGATAATAATGGCAAAGTATGGGCTGACTGTCATGTTTGGGGTTATATCAATTACAGAGGAAATGCTGTTATGAAAGGCAGAATGGGGAATGAATTTCATTTATTAGATGGTTCATTGTACCCAACATTCTTGATATCCGATATTATTTTAAAAGATACTAAAAATATTTTATCTTGTGAAGTTGTAAATGTTTTAGATAATAGTGGTGTTGAAATTCCAGTTGTTCATTTTGAACTTCAACCTAATAAAGATAAAAAAATATTTAATATTTTAGATAGTATTAATGCAAGAATTCAAAAATATATACCAAAAGAATTGGCAAATAAAATTGTATTTAGACTACATGGTGGTAATGATTCATTTTCACTTACAGGTTGTGGAAAGAGAAGTGTGTTAGCATTAGAAGATGAAAAATTTGCTTCTAACTGTTTTAAATATAATCAAAATGGTTCTTTAGAGTTTATTGATAACGATTATACTTACTCTTACCAAAAAGAATCAAGTAAAGAAAAATGTAAAAAAGTGCAATAGGCACTTTTTTTCTTTATGTAATTGTTTTATAATGATTACAATAGGAGTTGATGGTAGTGAACAGTGGTTTGTTTTTTCCAATTACTAGTTTATTTTTTAGTATATTATTAAATGTTGTTTATTTTACAAAAAAAAGAATAGATAATTTTGAAAATCATCTATATAAATATATGGTAATTACTAATTTAATTGCATTAATATTTGAATTTTTTTGTACTTATTTTTCGTATAATTATCATTCGATTTTGAGTCCAATTGTCTTAAAAATTTATTTATTGTTATTATTATCTTGGATTACTGTTTTGACTATTTATATGATGTATATAGCTCGTGGTAAAAGTTATTTTAAAGAGATGGGTATTGTGTTTGGTATTTTGTCTGTTTTAGTATGTTTTTTACCAATTCATTTTACAGTTGCGTCTTATGGACCTAGTGTTTATGGAGCATCAGTTAATGTGATTTATTTTATGAGTGCTTTTTTTGGAATTGTCTGGTTAATTAGCGTATTAACTAATATTTCATCTTTGCATAATAAAAAGTGTATTCCAATTATACTTTATTGGATTTTGGGATTAACAATCGCAGTCATTCAATATTTGATACCAGGATTATTATTAATTACACCGATGGAAACTTTTGTAACTTTTCTAATGTATTTCACGATAGAAAACCCTGATGTAAAAATGATAGAACAGCTTAACATAGTCAAAAGTCAAGCAGAACGTGCTAACCAAGCTAAAAGTGATTTTTTAAGTAATATGAGTCATGAAATTAGAACACCACTAAATGCTATTGTTGGCTTTAGTCAAGCATTACAAGAAGAAAACTTACCACCTCAAGCACAAGATGAAGTAAAAGATATTGTAATGGCTAGTGAGACTTTATTAGATATTGTAAATGGTATTTTAGATATCTCTAAGATAGAAGCAAATAAATTAGAAATTGTTAGTACGGAATATAGTTTACAAGCTGTATTAGATGAACTTGTTTCTCTATCAAAAGCAAGACTAGGCGAAAAACCTATTGAGTTTAGATGTGTATTTGATCCATCAATTCCACCTTATTTATATGGTGATAAAGTGCGTGTAAAACAAGTTGTACTAAATATATTAACTAATGCTATTAAATATACAAAACAAGGCTTTATTGAATTTAAAGTATCTTCTATTCAAAAAGATGGAGTATGTCGTTTAATTATTTCCGTAGAAGATTCCGGAATTGGTATTAAACCTGAAAGTATTAATAAACTATTTACTAAGTTTGAACGCCTTGATATTGAAAAAAATAATACTATTGAAGGAACAGGATTAGGTCTTGCTATTACTAAGAAATTACTAGAATTAATGGGTGGACAAATAGTAGTTCAAAGTGTTTATGGAAAAGGTTCTAAGTTTACTATTGCTCTTGATCAAAAAATAGTAACGAATCCAACTACTGTAGTAGAAACCAAAACTGTTGTAGCTACTTCTAAACTAGATTTAACTGGTAAGAAGATACTAGTAGTAGATGATAATATGATTAATTTAAAAGTCGCTAGTCGTTTATTAAAAGATTATAACTGTATTGTTGATACTGCAAATAGTGGCTTTGATTGTATTGATAAAATAAGTAATGGAGCTAGCTATGATTTAATATTAATGGACGATATGATGCCTAAGATGAGTGGAGTAGAAACATTCCATAAATTAAAAGAAAATGAGAATTTTCATATTCCAACCGTAGCTCTAACTGCAAATGCTATTTCTGGTATGAAAGAAAAATATTTGCAAGAGGGATTCCAAGATTATTTAGCTAAACCAATTGAAAAGACAGAATTATACAGAGTATTAGTAAAATTTTTACAACAAAAATAAAAAGTATGATATACTTATTAATGATAAGGAGTGTATAAAGATGAAAGATGTTAATTTATTAATTAGTAATGGAGTAAATATTGAAAAGAGTTTAGAGTTATTTGGTGATATGGAAACTTATAACGATACATTACATGATTTTTTAAACGAAGTAGAAGGAAAATTAGCTAAAATTAAAGCCTATAAAGAAAATGGCGATATGGCTAATTATGCTATTTTAGTTCACTCATTAAAAAGTGATAGTAAGTATTTTGGCTTTGAAAAGTTAGCAGAACTTGCTTATAATCATGAAATGGAAAGTAAAGCAAATAATATGTATTATATTACTGATCACTTTGACGAGTTAATGATGGAAGCAAATAGAATTGTTGCGCTAGTAAAACAGTATATGGGAATTACTACTACTAATAATAGTCAAACGGTAAGACCTTTAGTAATTAAAGATAAAACGATTTTAGTAGTAGATGACTCTAATGTTGTTCGTAATTTTGTATACAAGATTTTTAATAGTGAATATGATGTGTTAATTGCAAATGATGGAAAAGAAGCACTAGATATCATTAGAGCTAATGTAGATGATAAAATTGTAGGTATGTTACTTGATCTTAATATGCCTAATGTAGATGGATTTCAAGTATTAGATTACTTTAAACAAGCTAATCTATTTGCTAGAATTCCAGTAGCTATTATTACTGGAGAAGGAACACAATCTAATATTGAAAGAGCTTATCAATATCCTATTGTAGATATGTTACAGAAACCATTTAATGAAGTAAATGTAAAAAATATTGTTAATAAATTAATTATGGTTCGTAATATGAATATGAATAATAATCAATAAGATAAGAAAGGAAAAATATGAAAAAAATTTTAAGATTTAGTTTTCTCTTTTTAGCATTTTTATTACTTTTAACTGGATGTAATCAAAATAGTTCTTTAGCTAGTGATTCACTTGATAATATTATGTCTAAAATATATAAAGGAATTAGTGAAGATGAATTACCAATGTATTTAGAAAATGAAAAACTAACAAAAGATACGATTGCTAGTTATATAGGTACAAGTGATATTAAATGGAAAGAAGCTATAGCTTCTGAATCTGGAGTTGGTTCTATTGCTCATTCAATTGTTTTAATTCGTATGGATGATAATGCTACTAGTAAAGATATAATAGATGCAAAAAAGAAAATAGAAGAAAATGTTAATCCAGCTAAATGGATTTGTGTAGAAGCAGAAAAAGTCTATGTTGAAAGTAATGATAAATTAATTGTAGTTATTATGACTTTTGAAGATATGGCTGATACCCTTAGAAATAATTTTTTAGAGCTAAAATAGAGACTTAAGTATGTCTCTATTTTAATCTTTAATAATATTAATTTGATATATTATAATGTTTATGTAAATTGGAAATATAATAGATTTTTTAATGTAATTGAAAAATTAATAACTTTATGATATAGTAATATCATTAATTTTAGTACTTATTTTATGAGTAAGTACTTCTTTTTTTGAAAGGAGTGGTTATATGTTTATAGATGAGGTAACTATAGAGGTACATGCTGGTAATGGTGGAGATGGTTGTTGCGCTTTTAGACGTGAAAAATATATTCCAATGGGTGGACCATTTGGTGGTAATGGTGGTAGAGGAAGTAATATTATCTTTAAAGTAGATGAGGGATTACATACTTTACTAGATCTTCGCTATAATCGTATCATCAAAGGTAAAAAAGGAGAAAATGGTACAGGTAAAAACTGTAATGGTAAAAATAGTGAAGATATCATTATTAAAGTGCCACAAGGAACAGTTATTACAGATACTGATACAAATTTAATTGTTGCAGATTTAAAAAATAAAAATGATGAAGTTATTGTTGCCTATGGTGGTAGAGGTGGTCGTGGTAATACTGCATTTAAGACACCGTCTAATCCAGCTCCTAACTTTAGTGAAAATGGTGAACCTGGTGAAGTAAAATATTTAAAAGTAGAGCTTAAAATGTTAGCTGATGTTGGTTTAGTTGGACTTCCTAGTGTTGGTAAGAGCACTATTATTTCTATGGTATCTAAAGCAAAACCTAAAATAGCTGCTTATCATTTTACCACTTTAACTCCTAATCTTGGTGTATGCAAAGATAAACTTGGTAGAAGTTTTGTAATGGCTGATTTACCTGGACTTATAGAAGGTGCTAGCCAAGGTGAAGGACTAGGAGACCGTTTCTTACGCCATATTGAAAGAACGAAAGTAATTGCTCATGTTATCGATATGAGTGGGTATGAAGGAAGAAATCCATACGAAGACTATCAAATCATTAATAAAGAACTTGCTGACTTTAGTGAGAAACTTTTAAAAAAACCACAAATTATTATTGCCAACAAGATGGATTTACCAAATGCAAAAGATAATTTAGAACAGTTTAAGAAAAAGGTAAAGTTACCTGTTTATGAAATTAGCGCAATGTCTAATATTGGTTTAGATGAAGTTTTAGTAGCTTTAGGAGATGCACTTGATAAGATAGAAGATACACCATTATTTGAAGAAGATCAATTTGAAGGACACGTTCTTTATAAATTTAAAAAGGAAGAACCTTATACGATTACTAGAGAAGATAATGGTACTTGGGTATTATCAGGAGATGAACTTGAAAAATTATTTAGAATGACAAAGTTTACAACTGAAGAAGGTATTTTAAGGTTTACTAGGCGTCTTCGTAAAATGGGTGTTGATGATAAACTAGAGTCTCTTGGCGCTAAAGAGGGCGATATTGTTCGTATTCTAGATTTTGAATTTGAATATCGCAATTAATTTTAAATGTTGTTTTGATTAAAAATTTACTGAAAAAGTAAATTTTTTTTGATTTTTTGTAAGTATTTTCGAAAGTTTTCTAAATAATATTAGTAGAAGTGATACTAGTAAGCTTTTAAAATTTAGAAAGACTGGAGGATTTATGCCGATAAATACAAAACTAAAAAAAGTAAATGTTATGAATGATGCAGTAGTAAAAGCATTCTTAAGAAGTAAGGTGCAAAAACCGAATGGTTATTAGAAGATATGCAATTAACTGTTAGAAATGAAAGAAATAAATACTTAGTAGAAAAGAAGAAAGTATATAGTCGTAAGAAATAATAAATAATAAAAAAAATATAAATATTTTAACTACATTGGTATCTTTTACTCTTAATTTCTAAAATATCATTAACTTTATAAAAATTACTAACTCCTGCTGGAAGTTCATAAGTATAGTAAACATTTTTTTGAGGAAGTATAATTCTATTTGGTTTTAAATTTTTAAAAATTTTTACAATTTTATTATTCTTATCGGTCATGATAACATCTATTTCTTGTTTCATAAAAAAAGTATGAATGCTATTACATTTTGGAAATCTTTTACCAGCTTTGATCTTATCTTTTTGAAACATAAAACCCATTAATCTACTGGAAAAAGAAAGACAATCGATAATTTCTATTTTCTTTTTATTTACAAATAAATACATTATATCACCTAGTGTTAGTATAACAGACTAAATTTGATTTGACAAACTTCTTATTTTATTTTAAACTTTAGATAGTAGGTGAAGACAATGAATAAAAAAGGTCAAGCGTTAGTAGAATATATCTTAATTATTGCGTTAATGTCTATTATCATTATTAGTTTAGTAAAATATTTTGGAGGCTATTTAAAAGATTCTGTTACCAAAACTTCTTGTAATGTAGCAGGACTAGATTACATTAAAGGTGATAAACCAGGTGAAGGTAGTTGTAAAGATGATATTGATGATACTTTAGAGAAAGAGTAAAACTCTTTTTTTTTCTAAAAAAATATGCTATACTTAATACCATAATAGGGGTGGTAAGTGATGAAGAAAAATAAAGGCCAAGCTCTCATTGAGTTTGTACTAATTCTTCCTATTTTATTTGTATTGTTTACCTTTATTTTTGAAGTTGGTATGATAATAAATGAAAAAAGTGAAGTAGAAAGTAAAGTAACAGATACTATTTATCTTTGGAAGAAGCAAAATCGTCCAATTAATGATTTAAAAGATATGTTAGAAGCAAATCAAATTACTAGTACGATTCAAAGTGATAACTCATTAGCTAGTATAAAAGCATATAAAAAAATATCATTTAAAGGCTTACTTCCTGTTTCCTATAAAATTGAAGTGAAAAGAGTGATTCCTATTGAATAATAAAGGTCAGACATTAGTAGTATTTATTATTTTATTACCATTTGCGTTATTTTTTATCTTTTATGTAATTGATAAAAGCTATTTAACCTATCAAAAGAAAGAATTAGAAAGTGTTGCTGAAGTTATCTGTAATTACGCTTTAGATACCACAAAAACAGAAGAAGAAATTAATTCTTTGGCCCATAAGAATGATTCTAATATTGAAAACATAGAAGTAAATTATACAGTAGATGGTGTAGATATTACTTTAAAAAAACATGAAAATAGTCTTTTTTCTAAGATTCTAAAAAAAGACAAAGACTTAATTCAAGTAAAAGTAAGTTGTATAGAGGAGAATAAGTAAGATGAATGAGAATAAAAAGGGAAAAATTATTACAGTCACTTCAGCAAAAGGTGGAGTAGGAAAAACCATTTTTTTATTAAATTTAGCAGGAATATTTTCTAGAATGAAGCAAAAAGTATTAATTGTTGATTGTGATCTTGTAGGAGGGGCTGTAGCACTAGACTTAAATTTAAATCCTATTAAGAATATTTTTCATATTTCTGATGATATCTTTAATAATCGTTATCAAAATTATACTGATTACCTTACATCATATCAAGATAATATAGATATCGTTGCTTCTTGTAAAGACCCTAAACAAGCTTTAAAAATAGATATGAATTATATTATGATGTTTTTAAAACAAGTAAAAAATGAATACGATATAATACTTGTAGATACTACTCATGGCTTTACTAAAGAAAATATTAATATTTTAGATAAATCAGATATTATTCTTTATATGATGACTAATGATATTATGGATATTAAAAATACGAAATCTTATATGGAAGTAATGAATGATATTGAAATGGATCACATTAAAATTATCCTAAATAATTCTAGAGATATTAATTTAAATTATTTTTCTAAATACGATATTCGAAGTATGATTGGTAGAAATATTGATTATAGTTTAGATAGAAGTTTATATATTAAAAATATTACGAGTTTTTTAATAGAAGGAGAAATTTTTACACTGAATAAAAGTTTAACTTTTAAAGATAAAAATGACTTGAAAAAACTAGAAAATATGGCAAGAGACTTTATAGAAATGTAGGTGTTTTATGAAAAAGAGTTTAATAGAAGAATTTGAATTAGAAGAAAAGAAAAATGTATCTTTTATTCCTGACTATGATGTCTTTAAAGATAAAAAGTTATTAGATGACTTGAGAAAGAAAATTATTTCTCATTTATTAGATCAACCTATCATAGGGGAAGAAAATAAGAAGGAATTTTTAGATTATCAAATTAATAAAGAATTAGAAGGCTATGATCTATCTACTTTAGAAAGAGGTCATATCTATAACTTAATTGAAAATGAACTTTATGGATATGGACCTATTACAGAGTTACTAGATGATAAAAGTGTTACAGAGATTATGGTAAATGGACCAGACGATATTTATGTAGAAGTAGATGGTAAAATTGTGAAAGATGAAACTTTATCATTTATTAATAATAATCATATTTTAAGAACAATAGAAAGAATCATAGAGCCTCTTGGTAAAACATTAGATAGCTCTAATCCTATGGTAGATGCTAGATTAAATGATGGTAGTAGATTAAATGCCATTATTCCACCTTTAAGTGTAAATGGACCAGTTTTAACCATTCGTAAATTTAAAAAAGATATGGATACTATTGATGATATGATAGCAAATGGAACCCTTACTCCATATATGGCTAGATTTTTAGAGTCTTGTGTAAAAGCAAAATTAAATATTGTGGTATGTGGAGGTACTGGTAGTGGTAAGACTACACTTTTAAATGTTTTATCTAGTTTTATTCATAATGATGAAAGAATTATTACGATAGAAGATGCACCAGAACTTAAACTAAATCAAAATCATGTAGTATCTCTTGAAACAAGAAGTGATAATTATCAAAATGGAAAAGAAGTAACGATGCGTGATTTATTAAGAAATTCTCTTCGTATGCGACCTGATAGAATTATTGTTGGAGAAGTCCGTGGAGAAGAAGCACTTGATATGCTACAAGCTATGAATACTGGTCATGAAGGAAGTTTAACGACCTTACATGCTAATAGTCCAAGAGATGCTATGCATCGTATTGAAACTATGGTTTTAATGAATCAGATATTAATACCAGTACCAGCTATTCGTGAATATATTGAAAGTGCTATTGATATCGTTGTTGAAATTAGAAGATTATCAGATGGTAGAAGAAAAGTAACCAATATCAGTGAAGTAGTTGGCTTTAAAGAAGATGAAATATTCTTACAAAGTATCTTTGCCTTTAGACAAAATGGTATCAATGAAAATAATGATGTAAATGGTGAATTTGTTTTATATAATTATGTACCAAAAGTATATGATAAAATTAAACAAAAAGGTATTACAGATATTGATGATATTTTTGAAAATATAGAAAAAAATGAAAAACCTAAGAAAACATCAAAGAAGAAAAAAGAAGTAAAATAGGAGGGGTAGTATGTTAAGTCATGAACAGTTAACTTTTATTATTCTAGTTACAATTATGATTACTATCTTTCTGATATGGCTTATTGTTACATTGAGATTATTTAAGTTTCAAAAAAGAATTGAAAATTATGTAGTAGTAAAAGAAGATGTTAAGAATTTATCTATCGTTGATAAAATAATAAATGCTTATCAAGTAGAAAGAGAAAAACTAAGTAAAAAATTAAAAAAATATTTACCACAAGCACTATTTTATAATAAAAAGGAAGAAGAAGATATTTTACTTTTTACAGATTCTATCATTAGTAGTTGTTTCTTTGTAGTAATCTATATTTTATTAATTGCTTTTGGTTTTTGCAGGTTTTCTTTTCTTTTCTCTATTCTTATTTTTCTAATTGGATTTGATTTTCCAGAAGTTATTCATCTTATTTATAAAAAGAAAAGAGAAAAACAAATAGAAAAAGATTTATTAAAAGCAATTACTTTAATGAGTCATTCTTTTCAAGCAGGAAAGAGTATGATTCAAGCAGTTCAAGTAGTATCTATGGAATTAGATGGTCCATTAGCTTTAGAATTTAGTAAAATTTATCAAGATATGATACATGGATTAGGATTTCAAACAGCTTTTAGGAGATTTGAAAAAAGAGTTAATTTAAGTGAAGTAAAATATATTACGGCATCTTTAACAATTTTAGATAAAACAGGTGGAAATATGAAAGATGTATTTTCTTCTATTGAAAAAAATCTTTATACAAGAAGAAGTTTAGATATGGAATTAAAAGCAACTATTGCTAGTAGTAGACTTGTTTTTTATATTCTTTTACTGTTACCAATCTGTTTAGGTATTCTTTTATCAATCACAAGTCCTAACTACTTACAAATATTCTTTACTTCTTCTATGGGTATTTTCTTATTTGTGATAGGTATTAGTATTTATATTATTTATATAATTATTATTTATCATATTATGAAAATAGAAAAGTATTAGGAGGGCCTATGAAAAATTATGATTTAGAAAGAAAAATATATCGTTATAAAACTATTACGAAGTATCAAGAAAAAGCTAAAATGTTAGGTTACCAAGATACTTCAAAAGTAGTATTTTCATTTTTAAATAAGAGATTATTATTTACCTTTTTATTATTTTGCTTCGTGCTTCTTTTTTCTAGTTATGGTTATCTAGTAGCACCTATTGTTAGTATTTTATTTTATAATTTGTATGCTTATTTCTATTTTGATTATAGAATTATAGAAAGAGGAAAAAGTTTAGAGCGTGATGCAATTTACTTTTTTGAAGTATTAACATTATCACTAGAGTCTGGTAAAACCTTAGTACAGAGTTTGAAGTTAACTACTTCTTGTATTGATAGTGAATTATCTAATGAAATTAAGTATGCTTTAAAGGAAATGGAATATGGTAAGAGTTTTTATGAATCATTTACAATTCTTAGAAAAAAGATGCCATCTGATATCATTCAAAATGTTATTTTAAGTATTACAGAATCTTATGTATCAGGAGAAAGTATTACTTCTACTTTAAAGGAACAAGTAGAATTCATTCAAAATAAACGTGTTATGGATTTAAAAGGTAAAATTAATCAAATTCCTATTAAGATTAGTGTAGTATCTGTATTTTTATTTATTCCCTTTCTTTTAATCTTTATATTAGGACCAGTTTTACTAGAATATTTTGGATAGTGTTTAAAAAATATTTCCTTTTTTTTATTTTCTGTGTTAATATAATAACGGTAATAATTAATGAACAAGGAGTGTATAATATGAGTGGACATTCAAAATGGGCAACAATTCATCGTAAAAAAGGATTAATTGATGCTGAGCGTGGTAAAGTTTTTCAAAAATTAGCGAAAGAAATTTATGTAGCCGCTAAAGGTACAAATGGAGATCCTGATGCTAATCCATCTCTTAGAATGGTAATTGAAAAGTGTCGTAGTCAAAATATGCCTAAAGATAATATTCAAAAGGCTATTGATAAGGCAGTTGGTTCAGCTGGTGGAGAAGAATATGAAAATGTTCGTTATGAGGGTTATGGCCCTGCTGGAATTGCTTTCATGGTTGACTGTTTAACAGATAATAGAAATCGTACAGCTATGCTAGTTCGTACAGCATTAACTAAAAAAGGTGGTAATTTAGGTACTGATGGATCTGTATCTTATATGTTTGAAAGACGTGGCGTGATCGTAGTTGATAAAACAGTTGATGAAGATGAATTAATGATGACTGTTTTAGATAATGGCGCTATAGATTTTATCGTAAATGATGATACTTATGAAATCTATACTACACCAGATACTTTCCTAAAAGTAAAAGAAGCTATGGAAACAATGGGTATTAAAGATTTCTTAACTAGTGAAATTACTTATGTTGCATCTAATCAAATCGAAGTAGCAGATGAAGAAACAAAAGAAAAAATTTATAATTTAATTGATGCCCTTGAAGATATTGACGATGTTCAAGATGTTTATCATAATTTGAGTGAGTAGAAATACTTGCTTTTATTATTTTAGTAGGTGATGATATGAAAATAAACTATCAAATAGAAATGGAAAAAATAATTCAAGAAGAACAGAATAAAAATCATGTTCCTAAATTATTACTACATAGTTGTTGTGCACCATGTTCTAGTTATGTATTAGAAACATTATCTAGTTTCTTTGAAATTACGATATTTTATTATAATCCAAATATTTATCCAGAAGAAGAGTACTTAAAAAGAAAAGAAGAAGAAAAAAGATTTATTCAAGAATTTCCTACCAAGTATCCAGTTTCTTTTTTAGATTGTGACTATGATAGTGAATCTTTTTATGAGATAGCTAGAGGGTTAGAACATTTAAAAGAGGGTGATAGAAGATGTTATTTATGTTACAGTTTGCGTTTAGAAAAAACAGCTATTACTGCTAAAAAATATCATTTTGATTATTTTGGTACTACTTTATCAATTAGCCCTTATAAAAATAGTGAATGGATTAATAAAATTGGGTTGGAACTAGAAAAAAAGTATGGCGTTCATTATTTGAAATCAGATTTTAAAAAGAAAAATGGCTATAAAAGAAGTATTGAACTATCTAGTATTTATAATTTATATCGTCAAGATTATTGTGGGTGTATTTATTCCCAAATTGAAAGAAAAAGAATTAAAGAAAATAGTTCTAATTAGCATGATAACTTCATATATCTTTGTATAGAAAGGGAGATATCATGAATGACAGAAAATAATGGAGTAATTATTTTACCAATTGAAAATATTTTATTAAAGAAAGAAAAACTATTTTTATTTCATAGTGAAGAACAAGATATCAAGTATTTTTTAGAAACTGATGGTACTGTTAATCATATTCGTACATGGGTGGATAAAAAGCCTTATGATAGAGATAACTTTTTAGAGGGGTGTAATCATACAATTAAAAGATATGAGTTTGAAGTAGAAGATGCTGAAATTATTATTCTAGAAAAGAAATATCAAGAAAAAACGATTAAAAATCTTTATATTCATGAAGAAAATCTTTATAAAGCTATTAACCATCATTTATATCAAGTTAGTATTAATGAAAAAGAAAATATTATGGTAAAAAGAATAGGAGCTTATTATGGAAATTGAAAGAGTAATTGTTGGAGAATTAAATGAAAACTGCTATGTTATTAGTAAAGACAAGGAATGTATTATTATTGATCCAGGTAGTGAATTTGAAAAAATAAAAGAATTGGTTCGTGATAGAAAAGTAGTTGGTGTTTTAATTACGCATCACCACTTTGATCATGTTGGTGCTTTAAAAGAGGTAATTGATTATTACCATACTAATTATTATGATTTTAATACTTTACAAGAGGGTGAAAATACACTAGGTAATTTTACTTTTGATGTTGTTTTTAATCCAGGTCATACCAAGGATTCTATTAGTTTTTATTTTAAAGAAAAAAATGTAATGTTTGTAGGTGACTTTATTTTCTTAGATAGTATTGGTAGGTGTGATTTAGAAGGTGGAAGTTTTAAAGAAATGAAACAAAGTATTGAAAAGATTAAAAAGTTTTCAGATGATATTATTCTATATCCAGGTCATGGTTCTAAAACAATGCTTGGTTATGAAAAGATGCATAATCCCTTTTTCAAATAAAAATAGTCACAATAATTGACTATAAGTAAACTCTATGTTATAATGTATACAGATGCAAGAAATTGCATACAATAAAAAAGAGATACACTTGATTTTTGCTTGTTAGGTGTTTTCTCTATTTGTGTTTTTGTGGTAGAAAACACTGTTTCAAAGTTGATTCAGTGTTTTCGTTTAAGTTAATCCTTATTTTTAAGGACTATGATAGTGTATAACTGAAAATAAACTTAAGCAAACAACAATTTGACTATAAGTAAACTCTATGTTATAATGTATACAGATGCAAGAAATTGCATACAATAAAAAAAGAGATACACTTGATTTTTGCATGTTAGGTGTTTTCTCTATTTGTATTTTTGGTTGTGAAAACACCGTTTCAAAGTTGATTCGGTGTTTTCGTTTAAGTTAATCCTTATTTTTAAGGACTATGATAGTGTATAACACTATAATTGCAAATGCAATTACTAATTCCAAAAGAATTAATCCTTTCTATCATTATTAAAATCATAGAAATCACCTCTATTCTATCATCAATAGATGAACAAATAGAGTAAAACACCTAACTATCTTATGTATCTCAATAAAATTATATAATAAACTAAAAGTAAACACAAGCTAAAATTATATCTTTTAAGGAATTGTGTTTTTCTATGTTTTATGATATTATTTTATACATAGTAGAAAGAGGTAAGATTTATGAGTTTTGATGTAGTTTTATTAATAGTATTAATTGTAGCAGGAGTTTGTTTTTTTAGAAGAGTTGATAGTAGTGTTTATTTTATTGCTTCTTTAGATATCTTCTTTAGAATATTAACTTTTATTAAAAATAATTTAGGAGTAGGAGAAATTAGTAGTTTTATTAGTAAATATTTTCCTGAAAGTATTCCTAGTATTATTTATAAATATACAGATGGTGTAGTTAGTACAATATTAATCTGGATATATGTTTTAATGTTTGCAATGTTTTTATTTTATACAGTTAGAATTTTATGGAAAAAAAGATAATATTATCAGTCAACTTAGGTTGACTTTTATTATTGTATATTGGTTAACTAATTGTATAATAATAAAAAATAGAATTGACACTACATCTTATTGAGTGTAAAATGATAATAGGATAGATGATACCAAAAAGGTAGTACATAAATTCTAAAAAATAGTAAAGACTAAGC